>Ga0209167_10000248_pt1 | contig 47281 bp, 50 predicted proteins | sample Coa_R1_9_FD_187154 | JGI IMG/M metagenome (GOLD analysis project Ga0209167, IMG submission 187154) | Surface soil microbial communities from Centralia Pennsylvania, which are recovering from an underground coalmine fire - Coalmine... | ecosystem: Environmental > Terrestrial > Soil >...
GGCGGAAAGGTCGTAGATACCGGCCGCATCCTTAAAGCGGCCCTCCGTAAATGCTCGCTCAAACTCGCCTCGCCACGCGCGCTCGTTTGAGGACGCTTTTTTAATTGCGGCCATCGTACGGGGGTTCGGGGAAGGCGCCTCGCGACCCCCTCCCCGCTCCTGCGCCGGAGTTTAGTCGCCGTCCATTCCTCCAGTGCTATCTAGCGGCTGCACGATTCCGACGCCGGGGGCCGCATGAAAGAAGCCGCCCGACGAAAGGGCGACCAGAAAGGCAAAGAACAGGGCCACGGAAACCTCCTGAATCCGAGCAAGCTCGGAGGTGCCTGGAAGCTATCTAGCTAAAAATAGCTAGTACCAAAAGGCTACCACTACTTAGGAACCCTGCCAACCCCTCGGCCGCTAAAATTTCCTCGGCCCCGGAGCCTTCCACCCCTAGCTTAACCTGGGGAGGCAAGCCCTAAGAGGCCTCCCGCCAAACTAGCAGGATTTAGCTAACCTGCATGGCAAGCGGCCCGGAGTCTCCATTTCTCTGCCCAGTTCGGCGGGCCGCGCGGTCGGGCGCGGCCCTACTCGCAGCGGGCCGTACGCCGACCCCCGATCGTGGCGGCCTCAAGAAGCAAGTTTGCTTCGGCCGCGTTGCTCTTTGGCAAAAATGCGCGTGCAAGACGCTCCGTTGGCCACCAGAGATTTGACCGGCGCTTCTCCGCGTGATGCGGTGGCCGTCTTGGTCGCGAAATGCATAATCGAGATAAAATAAATCGTCGACGGTGTGCTGCTCTTGCATCGTCAGACGATTGCGTTCCAACTGAGGAGAAAAGACTCGAATGGTGGAATCATCGGCTGGACGCGGCTCCCACGCGATGGAGGATCGTATGTCGCAACGCACGGCATTTCTCGGCAGGCTCATCGGCGTTTTTTGCGTTCTCTATTCGCTCTCGATGTTCGCGCACCGCGAGACGACCTTGGCCGCCGTCGGCGCGCTGACCGCGGAACCCGGTGCCCTATTGGTCCTCGGCGTCGTCGTGCTGGGCGCCGGAGTTGCGATGGTACTCGGGCACAACGTTTGGTCCGGCGGCGCGCTCACCGTCGTCGTCACGGCGATCGGCTGGCTAACTCTGTGCAAGGGCTTGTTTCTCACATTTCTCGCGCCGGACGGCGCCGCCGCGTATCTCGCGGCACTTCACTACGAGCAGCTCTTTTACGTTTACGCGGGCCTAACGCTCGCTCTCGGCGCCTACTTGACGTACGGCGGCTTCAATATGAAAGGAAACTCCAATGCTCAAGGCGGGCGATAGAGTCTACATCGACGGTACCAAGGAAGAAGGCACCGTCAAAGAGGTTCATCCGCACGAGGTCGTCGTTCGCGTTCAAACCAGTCAGGGGCACGAGCTTCGCAAGTATACCTACGAGGAGCTGCGCCTCGACCCGACGCTTGACGAAGCGTCCGGTTTTGTCGATCACTAACGCTTGGTTTCCAGGAGGCTTGCAATGACGAACGGAGAGACGCTGAGTTTTGCGGGCGACATTCGCCCGATGTTCACGGAGTTGGACGTGGCGCACATGAAGGCCGCGGGGATCGATCTTTCGGACCGAAACGACGTGAGGGCTCATGCGGACGCGATCTACCAGACCGTGAGCACCGGAACGATGCCGCCGCCCGCCTCCGGAGAGGCCCCGTGGACCACCGAAATGTGCGACCGCTTCAAGCGCTGGCGCGACTCGGGATGTCCGGCGTGAGCGAAACGGTTAGTCTTCCCTGATTGCCTCGACGTCGATGACGATGTCGATCTGCGGACTGACCACGACGCCCCCGCCGGGCATCCGATCGTTCCAGTTCACGCCGAAATCGTAGCGGTCGATGCGCGCGCGGGCCGTGAATCCCGCGCGCGTCTTCGGACCTTTGTCGACACCGTCTTCCCACCACGGCGTCTCCCACGTACCGAGATATCGCACGTCGAGCGTTACCGGGCGCGTGACGTCCCTGATCGTAAGATCGCCGGTGACGCGGTAATCGACCGGGCCGATCTGCGAAACGCCCGTGCTCTTGAAGGTGATCTGTGGATATCGTTCGCAGCTCAAGAAGTCTGGACTGCGAAGATGCGCGTCGCGAGCGTCGACGCCGGTCCAGCACGTCGACGCGTTGATGGTAGTCTCAACCGAGAGCTGGCGCGGATTCGCCGGATCGAAGTCGAGTTTTCCTTCGACGTTTTTGAACGACCCGCGCACCCACGTAACCATCATGTGCCGCGCGCGAAACTCGGCCGCCGAGTGCCCGGGCTCAAAAAACCACTTCATGGGGTTGACGGTTTGGGGGTTGTTTCTTGTCATCCTTCGACTGCGCTCAGGATGACAAGGGGGAGTTGCTTCGTCCTTCGACTGCGCTCAGGATGACAAGGGCGGCGATGACAACGTGGGAGGAGAGTCACTTTGGGGGTGGGGGTGGCGTTATTTTAGGGTGGTGATTGTGCGGGCGATTGGGTGGGGTGTTGCCTTGCTTGGTTTTACGATTGCGGCGACGACGAGCGGAAGCGAAAGGCTGCGCTCCGTGGCGGATAGCTATTACGCGAAGGTTGGGCAGATTGCGATTGAGACGGGGCGCGACTCGACGATGGATTACTATCAGCGCCTGCTCGATGACGCCGATCTTTTGAATTCGGCTCCGCCAAGTTATTACACCGCCGAGCAATGGCAGCAGTCGGTGCAGGGATTTTCGCGGCTCGACTTGAGCCTCGCTACGCAGCTTTTAACGCAATCGTATCAACCCATGGCGTCTATTCGGGGGCTCGGCGAGGCGCTCGTGCGCTCTTCGAAGGATGGAACGATGCAGCCGGTGGCGGTCTACGTGCCGTCGGGCTATTCCAAAGATAAGCCCGCGCCGCTGCTGATCTTCTTGCACGGCCGGCTGCAGTCGGAGTCGCGTCTGCTGGCACCGCAGTTCATCGAAGACATCGCCCAGCGCACCGGCACGATCGTCGTCGCGCCGTACGGGCGCGGCTACTACGATTTTCGCGGTTCGGAGAGCGACGTCTACGACGCTTTCGATGCGGCGAATCTGGCCTTTAGCATCGATCCGCGCAAACGGTATTTGGCGGGATACTCGATGGGCGGGTTCTCGTCGTTTACCATCGCGCCCATGCATCCAGCGGATTGGGCGGGGGTCATGTGCATTTCGGGAGCGCTCCTCGGTTCGAGGTCGCAGGTGATCGAAACGAAGATGCGCGACACACGGTTTTACGTGCTGACCGGAGCGCGCGACGACATCGTGCCGACGCTGTTTCCCACCCTGACCGCGATCTTTCTGCGCGATGCGGGAATCCCGGTGACGTTTTATTCGCAATCCGACGGCACGCATCTCCTCTACTCGCTGCGTTCGATTCTTTCGCAAGCGTGGAGCGATATGGAGGGCGGCGTCGTGCGCGTTCCCGAAGGGCTCGCCGCCGGCGGTCAGGGGTTACCCGAAGCCGTGCCTTGACTTCCAAGGCGTGATATTATCGCTCCCATGAGCAAGGGTATGCAGTGGGCGGCGTGGGCCGTGGCGGCCGTGGTGGCGATCGTTCACCTTTTGGCGGCCGGCAAGTACGGTTTCTTCGTCAACGAGCTGTACTTCATCGTCTGCGGGCGCCACCCGTCGTTCGGCTACGTCGACCAGCCGCCGCTGGTGCCGCTGATTGCGGCGGCGACGCAGTTTGCCGGCGCGCACCTGTGGCTTTTGCGCCTGCCTTCGGTGCTCACTGCGGCGCTGCTCGTGCCGCTGGTCGTGTGGTTTGCCGTGCTTCTCGGTGCCAGCACGCGCGGGGCGTGGCTGGCGGCAATCGCGGCGGCCTCGGCACCGATGCTCACGGCAATGACGTCGACGCTCACGACCTCAACGTTCGAAGTCTTCGATTTCACGGCGGTCGCCTATCTGGTCACGCGCGCGCTGGTGCGGGCAGAAGGACGGGCGTTCTGGTGGGCGGGCGTTTTTGCCGGATGCGCCTTTGAATCGAAGTACGGCATCTTCATCTGGGCCATCGGCTTGGCAGCGGGTCTTCTTCTCGCGGGGCCGCGCGCCGCGTTTCGTTCGCGCGATCTCTGGATCGGGGCCGGGATCGCCGTGCTGATCGCCCTCCCCAACATCGTGTGGCAGCTGGCGCACGGATTTCCATTCGTGGAGGTCATGCGCAACGACAGCGCGGGGAACCTTACCGGGACTCCGGGGCAGTTCGTCATCGATCAAATCATCGCGCTCAATATCCTGCTCGTGCCGCTGTACGTAACCGGCATCGTCGCGCCGTTCGTTTCGGCGAGACTGGCACAGTTTCGCTTTCTCGCGATTGCGTTCGTGGTTTCGGCCGCGCTCGTCTTTGCGACGCACGGAAAGAGCTACTATCTCGCGGGCGCCTATCCGTCGATGTTTGCCCTCGGCGCCGCGGCCTGCACCAGGTTGCCGAAGTTCGTCGTCGCGATCTGGGCGACGCTTGCAGCCGCCAACGGCGCGCTTGCGCTCCCGTTCGTGCTGCCTCTCTACTCGCCGGGAAGGCTCCAGTATGTGATCGAGCACTCGGGCTTTAAAGAACGGCCGGTCGAGGTCGCCACAATCGGTGCGCCGCTCACGCAGATTTTCTCCTACGAGTTCGGCTGGGAGGAGTTGGCAAATCAAGTCGGCAGCATTTACGGGTCGCTGCCCCCGGCGGATCGCGCCAAGGCGGCGATCTTTGCTACGCATTACGGCGAGGCTGCGGCAATCGACGTCTTGGGAACGAACCTTCCACCCGCGCTCAGCGGCAACAACCAATATTATCTCTGGGGACCGCGCGGCTTCGACGGGTCGGTCGTGATTGCCGTCAACGTCGACCCCGCGCAGTGGTCGCAGTGGTGCGATTCGGTGCGCGTCGTCGGACGGTTCGGGACTTCGCCGTACGGGATGCCGCGGGAGACCGATCGTCCGATCGTACTCTGCCGCGGCATGCGTCCGCCGCTACCGCAACTCTGGCCGCGTTTGAAATTCTATGGAATTTAAAAATCGAATCTTAGCGCTGGTCATCGCGACAGTCTCGGCCGGGTGTTCGACCTTCGAGCCTTCCGAGACGATAGCGATGCGTCCGGCACACGGCGAGAGCGGCGACGTCGCCGTCGAATACGCCTACGTCGCCAACTATGGTGCCGGCAACGTTTCCGCGTATTCCGTCGACGTCACGACCGGCGTGCTAACGCCGGTGCGCGGCAGCCCCTTCGCCGCGGGCAGTGACCCCAATAGCGTGGCGATTGATCCCGCCGGCAAGACGCTCTACGTGGCCAACGCGTACTCCAACAACATTTCCGCCTTTATCATCGCCGCGGCCAGCGGAGCGCTGACCCAACTCAAGGGTTCTCCGTTTCAAGCGGGCTACGAACCAGCCGGCGTGGCAGTCGATCCTGCGGGCAGGTTCGCTTATGTCTCGAACGGCGCTGCCGCCAAGAGCAGCGTTCTCGGCTACGCGATCGGGAGCGGCGGCGCGCTCAAAGCGCTGAAGAGATCGCCGTTCAAATCGGGCACCGCGCCGCAGTACGTGGCCATCGATCCTGAGGGAAAGTTCGCCTACGTTCCAAACTCGGGTTCCAATAATGTCTCCGGCTATGCGATCGGGAGCGGCGGCGCGCTAACGGCGCTAACGGGCTCGCCGTTTGGGGCCGGCACCAACGCCACCGGCGCCGCAATCGATCCCACGGGCAAGTTCATCTACGTCACCAACGCCGGCTCCAAGAGCGTCTCTGCCTACACGATCGCGAGCAACGGCGCACTGACGCAAGTGCGAGGATCCCCGTTCGCCGCGGGCACGAAGCCCTTGGGCGTAACGGTGGATCCTACGCGCAGGTTCGTCTATGTTGCAAACTTCGGCAGCAACAACGTTTCCGTGTACAAGATTGCGAGCGGCGGCGCGCTGAGCAATGTGCGAGGCTCGCCGTCTAGTGCCGGAACGGAACCCGCCGGCGTGGCAGTCGATCCAACGGGATCCTTCCTCTACGTTGCCAACGCCGGCAGCAATAACGTTACGGCTTTCGCGATCGATCGCAACGGCGCCCTAACACTCGTGCGAGGGTCGCCGTTTGCGGCCGGCGCCGACCCCGGCGCGATTGCCACCTGCCGCGTCAGCGCCGGGAAGTGCGAGTAGCTTACGGCGACCCAGACGAGGCGGCCGTGGACTTCGTGAGCTGGAAGTCGTACTGCTGCGTCTGGTCCGCGTAAACCGAATAACCTGAGGCTTCTCGAGTATCGTAACCCGACTTTACCATGGTCAGCGTGTAGTTGTCGGGCGGCAACGAAAGGACCACGAAGTGTCCCTTGGCATCCGTCGTCGCGGTTGCCGTCTGAGAGGGCGAGTTGAACTTCACTTGGACGCCTGAAATCGGAGCTCCGGTGCCGGCGTCGGTAATAATCCCGGCGATGCCGCCGAGGTCGTCGGCGATTGCCAGACTCGGCTGGCTTGCGAGAACAAGGAGTAGCGCCAGCGCGGCCAGAGAGAGGCGCAACGCGAGCGGCTTCACGATGGTGATTTTATTCGACATGTTCATTTAGACCGTCACCTGCAACCGAGTGTTTCAGCTTTTGTTGCAATCTTTCAAGCAGCTTAGGAGCGTTTGCCGAAAAGCCCAGTAGCCAAGCACCGTCTACTTAACAACCCCGGCAATTGGCTTTGCCGACTTGCTGTTCGCGATGGGCTTGATACCGAAGATATCTTCGATCGTGCGACAGACGCTGTAGTGGTTGATCATTTGGCTATACTGCCCCGGGTTTACGTTGCCGGCGAGAATCGTGGGGATATGGTTTCCGGAGCTGCCGCCGTCTTCGTCGAACGTTAAAATCAAGACGCCGTCGTTTGCCTTGTCCCAGGCAATTAGCTTCGGCAGGTTCTTCTTGGCCCACTTATCGCCGCTGGAGATCGGACAATCGTGCATGTCGTCGCACATGTTCGGTGTGATCCAGGTGAACTGGGAGGGCGGTTTCGAAAGCGGTCCCGGATAGACGATGCTTACCGAAGCTGGAACCTTCGTGAAGTTCGGCCAGGGAACGTGTTTGCGAAAGTATAGATAGCCGCTGGGAAGCTTGTCCGGAACCGCATAGCAACCGGTGAAGCCATTGTTGGGCATGCTTTCGGCGTAACCGGTGAACGAAATCTTCGCTTTGAGGAGTTCGCTGCCGATGCTTTGGTCCGTGAACGTCAGCGGGCAGTCGTCGGAGGTCACTCCCTGAGTCGATCCGCTGAAGAGCGCGAGGTAGTTGGGCTCGCTTGGGTGGGTGATCGCGAAGCTCTGCGTCATGTTGGCCCACGTCTTCGAGAGGCTGGTTAGATACGGAGCCTGCGAGCTGCCGAGGATCTCGTCGTACGAGTTGTTTTCGAAAATCACGAGCTGCACGTATTTCGTGGTATACGTTGCGGAATTTCGCGCGCCCGCTGCCGTGGGCGTAGCGGGAACCGAGGCGCTCGCGCTGCCGCAACCGGCGAGGGTTCCAACGGCTAGGAGCAGGACGGGCCAAGATATGCGTCTCAAATTTTCATCCTCCAAAAACACGAGATTGTCTTCTTGCGACGCGATAGCTCACCTGTTTAAGAAGCCTTAAGTGGGTCAACGAGTCCGCGCCAAGAACCTCCCTAACGGATGATCCATCGAAGTGCCGCGCCATGAGATTCCCTCGAGTCCCCAAGCCGATTTGGCACTATTTCGGGCCGGGCGTCATTTCGGGCGCTTCGGATAACGATCCGACGACGGTGGCGTCGCTCGCCGTCGTCGGTTCCACGACGATCTACGGCCTGGGCTGGCTCGTGTTACTCGTGATTCCGATGCTCGCCGTCGTTCAAGTCATCAGCGCAAAGGTTGGTGCGGTTACGCGGCACGGTCTGGAGTTCGATTCCCGGAAACTTCACGGCCGCGCGGTTGCGGCCCTCATGCTCTTTTCCGTTCTCGGCGTCACGCTGGTGACGCTGATGGCCGATTTGGAGGGCGGCGGCGCGGCGATGCAAGTGCTGACCGGAACCGACTATCGCTGGTGGATCCTGCCGCTCGCGGGGTTGTCGCTGGCGATGCTGATCTTCGGGACGTACGAAAGGATCAAGCGCGTCCTATTGATCTTTCCGCTGGCCTTCTTAGCCTATCCGATCTCCGCGGTGCTCGCGCACCCGGATTGGGGCGCCGTGTTGGTCGGTTCGCTCGTTCCGCACTTCCAACGGACGCAGGACTACGCGAGCGGCGCGATCGCGCTGCTCGGCACGACGTTGACGTCCTATGCCTATGTGTGGCAGACGATCGAAACGGCGCGCGAGCGACCGCCAATCGCTCGCATCGGCTTAGTGCAGGCCGATGCGAGCCTCGGAACGGTCGTGGCCGGGCTGTCGTTTTGGGCGATCGTCGTTGCGACCGGTGCCACGCTGGGAGTCCATCATCAGAGCGTCGAGACCGCCGACCAGGCGGCAAAGGCGTTGGTTCCACTGGCGGGACGATTCGCCGGAGTTCTTTTCGGTGTCGGTCTGCTCGGTTCGGCGCTGCTCGCGGTACCGGTTCTGATCGCCACCGCGGCGTACGTGCTTAACGAGATGTTCGACTGGCACTCGAGCCTCGATACCAAGTGGTGGAGCGGCCGGAAGTTCTATGCGTCGATGTGTTCGATGACGCTGGTGGCGGCGTTGGCTGGGTTGCTGGGCGTGCCTCCGATTAAATTGTTGTTCGTCAGCTCGATCATCGGGGGCGTCGGCACGCCGATTACCCTGGTCATCATGCTGCTGGTTGCGCGCAATGGATCGATCATGGGCAAACACGCCATCGCACCGTGGCTGGCACGAGCCGGCTGGGGCGTTGCGGTGATCGTGGTTCTCGCGACCGGCGCGTATTTCGCTTCGCTCTTCTGGAGTTAGAGTTTCGGCCGCGATGTGGGAGCCGCCGGCGACAAGCTGCGGGTCCGAGCGACGATTAGGCGCCACACAGACCAGCCGCCGACGGTCCGCATATATCTAACGAAGCGCGAGCGAAAATCGTTCGACCGGGCACAACAGCTGCAGCTTGTGCTCGGTTTCGGAGCCGGGCGCCGCCGTTAAGACGATGAGCCGCATATCGCCGTCTCCGGGCAAGTCGAACTGCGTATAGTCCAAAATCAACTCGCCGAGTTCCGGATGAACGTAGCGCTTGAGGCCTTCAGCCGATCCTAATACGTCGTGCGCGGCCCACAGGGTTCTGAACTCCGCGGAGTTTTCGCGCAGGTCTTCGATCAGCTCCGTGAATGCCGGGTCGTGCGGATATTTGGCGGCGACCGCACGAAACTGCGCGACGACGCGGCGCATCGAACACTGCGGATCGCCCAGGCGGCACTGCGAGTTGGGGTCGCGGAAGAGCCGCCACACCATGTTGCGCGCGGGACCGGTCGCAGTGGAGAAATCGGAGAGCGCATCGGCGCTGCGGTTCCACGCGAGCAGGTCGAACCGGCGCCCGCGAATGTAGGCAGGCGACGGTTCGAGCGCCGTGAGAACGCGGCGCACGAGATCGCTGACATGTTCTTCTTCCTGCACCGCAGCCACGGTGGTGAGTCCGGCTAAGAGGTGCAGATGGCGGCGCTCGTCCGAGGTCAGCCGCAGCGCGCGCGAAATCCCGTCGAGGACGTCGGCCGAAACGTTGATCGGCAAGCCCTGCTCGAGCCGGGTGTACCAGGTGGTGCCGATATTTGCAAGCAGCGCGACCTCTTCGCGGCGCAATCCCGGGGTGCGCCGGCGCGCTCCGTCGGCCAAGCCGACGTCCGACGGCACGATCTTTGCCCGGCGCGTTCGCAGAAAATCGCTCAGTTCCGACCGGCGTTCGATGGCTGCATTCATAGTTAGGGTGTCCGTTCCAGTGCTAGGATAGACCAGGTTCTAGTCATAGTATGGCACAAGCGGTAGCCTAAGAGCAACCACCTCTCCTAAGAGCACTTCACCACCTATGACGGTTGCCGAACGGATCCCCGGACCGCGGGGTGTTCTTCCCCTTCGCCCTCCTGAGAAAGCGGCGGACCCGCGGGTCGCCCTGCGACCGCGTCAGGGTGACAACGGTTCGGCTCAGGGTGACGCTGGGAGATTGGTCGAGTATGGGCTGCAGCGCTACCTCGTTGTGGGCGGCGTTATGCTGGCCGCTCTGCTGCAGACGGTCGATCTCACGATCGTCAACGTCGCGTTGCCGACGATTCAGGGCAACTTGGGAGCGACGGTCGACGACGGCACGTGGGTCGTTACCGCGTACGTCATCGCCAACGTCGTCGTGATCCCGCTCGCGCCGTGGCTGCAACTGCGCTTCGGACGCAAGAACTACTTTCTCGCCTCGATCGCCGGGTTTACCCTCGCGTCGATGCTGTGCGGCATGGCATCGTCGTTGACCGCGCTGATTCTCTTTCGCGTCTTGCAGGGCGCGTTCGGCGGCGGGTTGCTTGCCACCGCGCAGGTCGTGCTGCGCGATACGTTTCCGCCGCAGCAGATGGGAATGAGCCAATCGATCTTTGCGCTCGGAACGATCCTCGGTCCGTCGGTAGGCCCGACGCTCGGCGGAGTGCTCGTCGACAACCTTTCGTGGCCGTGGGTCTTCGACGTGAATCTCGTTCCGGGCATTCTGGCGTTCGTTCTCTTGTGGCGCTACATGCGCGATTACACGAAGCCGCAGCCGGCGCGCGTCGACGTCGCCGGCATCGCGTTGCTGGTCGTCGCGGTCAGCTGCATGCAGTACGTCCTCGACCAAGGGCAGCACGACGACTGGTTTTCGGATCGATCCATCCAGCTCTGCTCGTTGGTCGCGGCGATCGCAACGTCGGCCTTCGTGTGGTGGGAACTCCGGGTAGCCGCGCCGATCGTGGACCTGCGCGTGCTGCGCCAGCCGGCCGTCGCCGCCGCGTTGCTGATCGCCGGCGCGTATGCGGCCGTCATCTTTCCGAGCTTACTGCTGTTGCCGCAGTTTACGATCGACAATCTGGGCTTCACGAGCACGCTTGCGGGCATCTTGATCGGCGTTCGCGCCCTCCCGGTGCTTCTTCTCACGATTCCCGTCGCGCGACTCGCGAGTCTGCCGCGATTCGATCTCCGCTGGTCGATCGGCGGCGGCATCGCCGTCGCAGGCCTCGGCTCGCTCTGGCTCGCGAGCTGCGTCACTACCAACAGCGATCTCGGCACGTTTATTCCCCCGCTCCTGCTGGTCGGAGTCGGCGCCGCGTTCGTCTACTCGCCCCTACTCGTCGCGACGATGCGCGCCGTTGCGCCCGAAGCCGGCCCGAAGGCGGCATCGTTTATCGTCCTCTTCTTTCAGTTGGGCGGTTCGGTCTCGTCGGCGTCGATCGTCGCCTTCTTGGACCAGCGCCTGCAGTTTCACCAAACCATCCTCGCCGCGCAAGCGACGCTTTCGCGGCTGCCGGTCGCGCAGTTCTTACAGCACGGCACGCCCGCGCAGCTCGCGGCCGCGATTGCCGGCCAAGCCGCGGCGCTTTCCTACGCGGACGCCTTCCTCGTGACCGGCGTCCTCGCCCTCATCGTCACGCCCGGCGTGCTGCTTTTGGCACGCAAACACGCATAGGAGTAACTCAAAATGCAATACGAAGTTGCCTGTGATAGAATCCGCGATGATATTACGACCTTGCTGCTCGAGCTGCGTCCGCCGACTACGGGTGCCGCGTACGCGGCAGCCTGTGCGACGCGAAATGTCGCCGCCGCGTTTCACCACGCATCGGGCGTTCCCGACGATCCTCGCTGGACCGCCGCGCTCGAGAGCATCCAAGTGTTCCTCGAGTACTGCGACGCTTCGCCGAAAACGAGCGCTCTACTCGAGTTGCGCAGCTTCTTGGAAGAAAACACGGACGAGCGAACGCAGATGCCTCAACGCGAACTAGCGACCGCCGTGTAGGCTCCGCCGAGAAGGCTGCGTTTGGCTTACACGCGCGGTGCGTATTTCAACGACGTCGCGGTGTTGAACAAGACGATCGGGGCGGGAAGCGTGACGCCTCTCGAAAGCAACTGGCGCAATGCGGCGAGCGTGGCTCCGCCTTCTTCGGTCGCGTCGATGCCTTCGCTTCTGTGGAGGTCGTGCATCGCTTCGTCGGCCGCAGCGTCGGAGACGGCCACGGCATGTCCGTGCGATTCGCGCAGAGCGCGCAACGTGAGACGATCGCCGATTCCGCCCGGAACGCGTAAACCCCACATCTTCGTCGATCCGTCCTCGACCCGTTCGGCGGACTCTGCGCCGCGATCGAATGCGCCGACGATCGGCGCGCAACCCTCGGCTTGGACGGCTACCATGACCGGGCGCTTTGCGTCGATCCAGCCGAGGTGCTGCAGTTCGTCGAAGGCCTTCCACATCGCGACGAGGCCCGTGCCGCCGCCCGTCGGATAGACGATCGTTCCCGGAACGCCGCCGAACTGTTCGACCAGCTCGTAGCCCATCGTCTTCTTTCCTTCGACTCGGTACGGCTCGCGGAAGGTCGCGACGTTGAAGGCGCCGGTTTCGCGCGCATACTCGGCCGCGATGCGCCCGGCATTGTCGATCAAGCCGTCGACGAGCACGACGTCGGCTCCGTAGCCGCGCATCTCTTCAACGAGCAGACCAGGAGTATCGCGCGGAACGTAAACGCGCACGTGGAGGCCGGCGCGCGCGCCATACGCCGCCAGCGCGCCGCCGGCATTTCCCGCGCTCGGCGCGACCAACGCCGGCACGCCTAAGCGCTTGGCAACGGTAACCGCCACCGACATGCCGCGCGACTTGAAGGATCCCGTGGGATTCTGCGCTTCGTCTTTCACGTACGCGCCGCTCGCGAGCGGAATCAGCGGCGTCGCGCCTTCCCCTAGTGAAACAGGTTCCTCGTCGTCGGCGATCGGTAACATCTCGCGGTAGCGCCACATCGTCCACGGCCGCGCCGCTAGCGCTTCTCGACGAAGCGCTGGGCCGTCGTAGCGGACGAGCAGCGGCGCCCCGTCGTCCGGGCAGACGGTTGCGAGCGCATCCGCCGGCCGGCGATGCGATGCGTCGCGCGAACATTCTAGGTGCGAAATCATTGGCGTTCCCCGTTGCGGTTCGGCGCTTGCGTCGTGGCGGCTTCTTGCGCTACCGTTTTATGGAGCTGGCGACGGCTAGTGAAAGGTTTGGCTGAAGTTCGGGCTGGAGTATTTTATCCGGGTTCGCCCGCGCAACTGTTTGCCTTTGAAGGAAGCGCTCTTCGCGAGAAGATCGCAAGTCGTGCTAAGTGAGACGCCGCCGCCAACCGCCCGCACTTTCCCGGCGATAGCCTGCGAGCCCGACTTTATCGCAAAGTCTTCATCGGTAACGGCTGCGTAACAGCTTGGTAGGCAGCTGCTGAAAAGCGAAATCCTTATCATTTCTGTGTCACCGCCATCCCGGCTATGACGATGCCGCACCCGCTGCCGGGCGGGTCTTGGCTGACAAAGTGCAGCGTCGATAACGGCCTCCCATAGAATTGCCACGCTTCGGTTGCGTAGTCCCCATTCTGAACGTCGTAACCGCTCGCCGTATCCCAGGTAAAAGTCGCGAACTGGTGGTCAACGGAAATCTTCATCGTTTTGATCGTCGGCGAGCAATGGCCGTTGCCCGACATCACGAAGGATAGCTTGTACGTTCCGACCTTCTTTGTTCGAAATGCGCTCGACTTAATGCCACCCACGGTCAGGTCGCCGTCAAGATCGACGCTGCATAAGCCGTCCATGTCCCAGTAGGTCGTACCGTTGAAGTCGACGTTGCCCTTACTGACTTCCCAATCGGGCGCAAAAACCGTCCCTTTGTTCGGCGTGATGTTGTGGTCGCCGGGATTCATCGCTTCGGAGAAGTCGCCGTCGGGCAGAATGCCCGTGCCTCCCTGTACCGCCGGGCAGTTGCCGTACGAGGTCGATGTCGTACGCGCATGGCTGGTTGAGGCGGTCGTCGCCTTCGACGCGATCATTGGCTGCGCTCCGCTGCAGCCGGCCAGCATTGCAATGGCTGTCATAATAGCCGCGGTAGAACGGCCAAGGCCTCGGTTCGCCAGGAACTAATGTGTAGACCTGGCACTTCACGGCGGCGTTAATGCGAAGATCGTTCCGTCGCCGCTGGCTCCGCCACCAGCAGTCGTCCCATAGAGCGTTCCCTGTAGGTCGATCAGGGTTCCGTACGGGCGATAGCCGTCCGGCGAAGAGCGAAAGTAATGGAGCACGGTTTCCGCGCCGGATGGTGTAATCGCAAAGACCGTTCCGCCGTTTGTTCGAAGGCCCCCGTTGGCGGTGGTCCCGTAGAGAACGCCTTTGAGGCCGACCAAACCTGCGTATGGATTCGCGCCATCCGGCACGGCAAGCGTGCCGTAAAGGCAACAGTTCCCGAAGCTGTGAAGTACCGTTTCGGCGCCGGACGGCGTAATCGCGAAAACCGTTCCGTTATTGAATAGGCCCCCGGAATACGTGGTGCCATAGAGCGTACCGTTCATCTCGATGACGCCCGCCTGCGGCCCAGCGCCGTCTCCTGAGCCGCCCCCGAAGCTGTGGACTACGCTCTCCGCGCCGGAGGGTGTGATCGTAAACACCGTTCCTTCGTTGTATGCGCCGCCTTGATATGTCGTGCCGTAGAGCGTTCCGTTGACGTCGGTCAAACCCGAGTATGGAAGGCCGCCGTCGCCTGACCCGCCGCCGAAGCTGTAAAGCACGGTTTCCGCGCCCGACGGGGTGATCGTAAAAACCGTTCCTTGGTTGTGCGCGCCACCGTCAAGCGTCGTGCCATACAACATTCCGCTGACGTCAACTAAGCCGCCATATGGGGAACTGCCGTCGCCGGAGCCTTCGAAACTGTGAAGTACCGTTTCGGCGCCGGACGGCGCGATCGCGAAGACCGTTCCCACCAGATTCGCGCCGCCAGCAGTCGTTGTGCCGTAGAGCGTTCCCTTGACGTCGACCAAGCCGGCGTATGGGTTAGCGCCATCGTGAAAGCTTCCGAAACCGTGGAGTATGGCGTCAGTACCGGATGGCGTCGTTGGAAGAGGTGCGATCGCAAAGACAACTCCTCCATCGTACTCGTCGCCGCCGACGATGGTTGTGCCGTACAGCACTCCTTTGACGTCGATCAGGCCGGCATACGGCACGGAGCCGTCTTGCGGCCTGACGCCGAAACTGTGCACCACGCCGTACGCGCCGTTCCGGCGTGCGTTTTCCACCGCGCGGGCGGCGTTTTCCGGACCTGGCGTGGCGCTTCCGCCGCCGCATCCGGCAAGGATTGCAATGGCGGCGCTAACCGCATGCGCAGCAAGCCGTCGACTAAGCCTCAAAGCTCATCACTTCACGAACACCCACTCTGGTCTGACGAGCTGCGTGTTTGAGCCGGCAATCTCGCCGATCGGTCGAACGTCGGCGATCCGCCGCATTCTGCCGACACGGCTAGTACAAGCGCGCTCAACGCACAGCGGCCGAAAACTGAGATTTGCATCCTCCTGCCTCCAGAAGCGGCAGTTCCATCGGGCAGCCGGCCGGGCCTGGTTACGACGCCGTTTGCTATTTCTACTTCGGGTCCGCGGAATACGTGGGGCCTTTTACAAGGCTCCGAAGAGTAGTATACTGAAGGCCTGAGTAAACGTTTCCTTGCTGGGAGATAGCAATTGGTTTCCTCAAAACGGCACGAAAGCGTTCTGATGCACACGTCACGCGTCAGTAGTTTTGCGACACGCTTTTTTTTGGCCGCCGTGTTGGCCGGCTGCGGCGAGTCGCAGCCGGCGATCGGTGGAGCGGGCGCGCTGCCACAAGACAAGATGCCGCCGCCGGCAACCCAGAATCTTTATGTAATAAATTACGGCACCGTAACCGTATACAAGCCGGGCACCGACTCGCCGTTCCTCTCGATCTCCGAAGGCATTAACGTTCCGCTCCGGCTGACGTTTGATGCCAAGAACAACCTTTACGTGGGCAACACCGGGAGCAATACGGTTAGCGTTTATTCCAAAGGTTCGAACGTCGTGCTGCGGACGATTACAAAGAACGTATCTTATCCGGTTGACGTCGCGGCCGACCGAACGGATAGCCACCTGTACGTGGCAAATGCTTACAAAAAAGTCACCATTTACAAAACGAAAGATGGCGGCTATGTCAGCACGCTCACTAAGGATGTCAATTACCCAGATGCCTTGGCAGTTGATAGCTCCGGAAACGTCTACGTGGCGAATAATCCCGGTTCTTCCACGGGTACGGTAACCGTTTATGCGGCCGGCACGAACAAGTTGCTCCTTACCATCAGCGACGGGATTGCGTATCCCATTCGATTAGCGCTCGATAGTGCCGGCAACTTGTACGTCCTGAATCGCATCGTAAATAGCAAAATGAACGTTTCTTCGGTTACAGAATACGCACCGGGGAGCACTACTCCGTCGCGAACCATAACCGACGGGCTGAGCGTGCCGACCGAAGCTGCGTTCGATGGATCGGGGAATCTATACGTCGCGAACTACGGCAATAGCACCGTAACGGTTTACGCTCCCGGAAGCAGCAAGGTATCGCGCACGATAACAAGCGGACTTCACCAACCGCAATCGCTGGCGTTCGGCCCATCAGGTTACCTGAACGTCGCAAACTACGGCGACACCAGTTTCCTTGGTTCGGTTACCGAGTACGCTCCCGGCAGCGGCAAGGTGTCGAGAACGATCAAAGATGAGATTGATTTCCCAGTATTCGTAGCGTTCGGTCCTTGAAGTGTTTCACGGCGATAACGAAAAGACGGTTCCGTCGCGCTTGGCGCCGCCTCTCGTGGTCGTGCCGTAGAGCGTGCCGCTGACGCTAATGAGGCCCGCCTGTGGGTATTTGCCTCCTCCGGAGCCGCTGAAGCTATGAACGACGGTTTCCTTACCGGACGTTGTGATCGCGAAGACCGTCCCGCATCCGCCTTCGCACTTGCCTGTACCGCCGTATAGCGTGGTCCCGTAGAGCGTGCCGTTCAAGACGGTCAGGCCCGCCATTGGGTAGACTCCATCGGGACCGCCTCTGAAGCTGTGAAGCACGGTTTCCTTGCCGGAAGGCGCGATCGAAAAGACGGTTCCAATGCCGCTCGCTCCCCCCATGAAGGTGGTGCCGTAGAGCGTGCCCTTGACGTTGATGAGGCCCGCATGCGGGTATTCGCCGTCCCCGTTGCCCCCCGCGAAACTGTGGAGCACGGTTTCCACGCCAGACCCCGTGGACCGAGTGATTGAGAACACCGTTCCGCAGCCCTGGCTCGAGCAACTCTTTGCGCCTCCATTAACGGTCGTGCCGTAGAGCGTGCCCTTGACGTTGATCAGACCCGCTATCGGGTATGCGCCGTCCTTGTAGTCGAAGTTGAATCCCACTGTTTCATTGCCGGACGTCGTCATCGAAAACTCCGTGCCGCACCCCTCACCCGAGCAGCTGAAAACGCCTCCTTCACTGGTCGTGCCGTCGAGCGTGCCATTGACATTCATGAGGCCCGCCGCCGGGTATGCGCCGTCTCCCGAGGCGCTGCCGAAGCTGTGGAGCACGGTCTCCGTGCCGGAGGGCGTGATCGAGAAGGCGGTTCCGGCGCCGTTCGGGCCGCCTTCTTCGGTCGTGCCGTAGAGCGTGCCCTTGACGTCAAGAAGACCCGCCTCCGGGTCTTCGCCATCGCTTGAGCCGCCCGCGAAGCTATGGAGCACGGTTTCCTTGCCGGACATGGTAATCGCGTAGACCGTTCCGCATCCGGAAAAGCCGCTGCCACTGCACGAACCAGAACCACCGAACCGTGTGGTGCTGTAGAACGTGCCGTTGACGTTGATGAGGGCCTCAGCTGGGTACACGCCGTCTCCCGTCTCGCCTCCGAAGCTGTAGAGCACAGCGAATGCAGGCGTTGTCGAAGGACCGGCAGGCGATGGACTCAGCGGCGTGCCGCTTCCACCGCCGCAACCCGCGAGCATTGCAACAGCCGCGCAAATGCCTAAAGTGCCGCGGCCAAGATGATTTAAAATCCTCATCTGATCTGCCTCCTGAAGCATGAACTCTTCGGCGGCTGCACAGATAACCCTTACATGCCGGCAATCGGGTCACGCGGCTATTCGAACGTTAGTAATCTGTAAACGCTAACCGGCCGCACAACTCTAGCGGGTCTGCAGGTTTCTTTTCCTGCTCTTGCTTCCCGGTGGTGCCCAGGCCGTTATCGTGCCGTCTCTGGCGCCGACGTAGACGACACCGTTCGCGATGACCGTGCCGACGGTTCCATATTCCGAGAGCGCCGTGCTCCATAGTTGGGTGCCCGTTGCCGCATCGAACGCATACTCGGTCTTGAGCGAATAGTTGCTGACATAAACGACGCCGTTCGCGACTGAGATCGGCGAGCGTGGCGTCTGCGCCCCGCTCAAACGAGCACCGTCGGGTCCGAAATCTGCGCTCCAAACCGGTGTGGGATTTAGCGTGCAGTTCGACTGGATGCTAAAGGCTGCCAAACCCGGGTGGTAGATGCCCTCGGTCGCCGGCAGCCCGATGTACACGTAACCGGTAACCGGGTCGTAGGCGGGCACGCCGACAAAGTCTCCCTTGGTCGATGGGATCGACATGGCGATATATTGAATGGGGCCGGAGCTGATAGATGAGACGTCGTAAAGCTCGAACATCCCTGACTTGTTGACGGCGGCGAGCATCTCCGGGCATCCGTTCGGCGTGAAGATGAGCGGCGTCGCACCGAAATCGAAGTCCATATCGCCCTTGATTATCGGGATGTTCGGTGGATAGTTGCTCGCGATAATCGTACCGAGCGTAGCAGATAGTTCGATGACCTGCTCTGCGTAGCCGGAGTCTTGCTGCGCTCCCATCGTAGTATCCGCGTTGCCGGTCGCAATGAATACGTCGTTCGTACTAGGATCGATCGATGCGCCGCCCGGCCCCCAGATACCGCCGCCGCTTTGACCCTGTTGTGACGAGCCGCTCAACGGATAGAAGGTGCCCGCGACACTCGGTCCAGTCGTCGTGATGGCAACGATGCGCCCATACCAGGGCGAAATGTCGCAGGTCGACCCGGTCACGGCGTAGAGCAGACCGTTCGACGAGTTGTAGGTGAGACCACCGTGCATGAAATTGTGGTCGTGCAGGTAATCGGCGATCCTCAACGGCCAGCCCGAGGCCTCCTTTCCCGTGGCCAGGCTCACTGCATGCACGTCGTTATGCCCGTCGCTAAAGTACAGCAGGCCTTTCCCGCGGTCGATTGCCGGCGTCTCGCCGATCGAGAATTGCAGTTTTTGATTGGCGCAACGGTAGCTCGAATATGAGACGGTGTGCTCCCACAGAACCGCACCCGTGCTCGCGTTGATGGCGTACATCGCCGATCCATCCGCGGAACCGGCGTACAGGATGTTCGTCGACTGCGAATTCACGGATACGCCGTACGCCAAGACCGGCTCGTGGACCATGTTGTAGCCCACGTTGAAGCTCCAAAGCTTTTGCATGGTGCCGACATTGTTCACGCCGACGGTCGACTCGACTGGATTAAAGCCCGAGCGCTGCAGGTCGAAGCCGAAGGAGTCCCAATCGGTGGTCGCGGACGTGTTTTTTCGGACTCGCCGCGGCATGGGGCTCGCGATCGACGCCATCGAACTTGCGGTAGCGGCAGTTCCGGCCGGAGGCGAGAAGCTTGGACTCGCCTTTCCGATTCCGCCACAGTCGGCCAAGGCTATAAGAAGGACGGGCGAGAGAGCCCACGCCCGAGTGCGAAGATGCTCCATTGTCAACTACCTCGTTGCGATAATAGCACGACGGCCGCCCTTCGTCACCTCCCGTCGAACTAAGGCACGCCGGCTGCTTTTATTGAAACGCCTACGCTGGTTTGGGCATCCGACGTATTGATAACGAACGCCGGGTTTCGTGAGTCGGGCTCGAACGCTTTAACCGTCGCGTTGTAGCTGTCGGGAAGAAAGATGTATTCTCGGTGTTTCACTTCGCCGCTTGCGTAGAGATCGGACCCTCGGGAATCCCGCAGCCTTCGGATCGGTCTGTGACGCTTACGCAGGTACTCACGAGCACCGTCGAGTTTGCTGCCGTACGTACCGACGTAGAGATTGCCGTAACGATCGAGTGCAAGACCTCGTAGAGATTGTAGATCCTGTAAGCCAAGGGACGTCATATTCTGCGAGCCGGCCGTGAGTTCGGATACGCCGGTGTTGCCGTCCGCATAGTACAGATTTCCCCCGGCGTCAAACTGGATTTGATTGGGAACTTGAATCAGGGCGTTCGTAATGGTCTTGGACGGCGTCGCTTCGCCGGGCGGAAAGACTACGATGGCCGGCGAGCTGCCCCGACTGCAGACGTAGACGTTGCCGCTTGCATCGACGGCGACGCTCTGCGGGAACTCGAGGTCTTCGGAGAGAGTCAGATTCGGCGTACTCTTGCCAGCCGAATAAATGGTGACCGTGCCGGTCTCGTTAGCGACGTACACCTGTCCGTTCTTGTCCACCGCCACGCCACCCGGACTGCTCACGCCGTTTGTAATTGTGCCGACTACCGGGAAACCCGATCGAGCCAAGTCGTAGATAACGACGCTGTTATTTGCGTTCCCGGTTACGTAAAGCCAGGGATCGCCACGATCGGCGTTCGTCGCGTGCGGGGAGGTTCGCGCTGTGGCGCCCGGCGCACCGACCAGCGGCTGCGACGCGCCGCACGCTGCAAGCGCTGCAACCGCGGCGCAGCTGATCAGCGCACGACCTAGCGGCGAGCCGCTCATTCCCAACCGAAGACGACAAGACCGTTGCCGTTCTTGTTTTTCCACCCTTGCCAACCGCTGAAGCGTTTAGCACTCGGTTCGATGTACGACGATCCGCCGCCGCCGCCGCCACCCGGCTTGCCGCAGTAAATGCAACCAGCGCCACCTCCGCCGCCGCCCGCGCCAAAGTAACCGCCACCGGCGCCGCCACCGCCGGCCCCGTAGCTGTAGCTCCCAGAGCAACCGGCGCCGCCAGCGCCGCCTTGACCCGGCGACCCGGCATCGCCCGGAGCGCCGCTGCAGCTGAACGAGCCACTAGCCTCGCCGCCGCTGCCGCCAGATCCGCCGTGATGTTGCGTACCGCCGGTCCCGCCGCCGCCGCTATACGACGATCCGCCTCCGCCGGCATCGCCCGCGCCCCCGATGCTGAAACCACCCTTTCCGCCGCCGCCACCCGTCGTGTAGTTGGTGCCTCTCCCGCCTTGACCGCCTCCACCTCCGACCACGAGAACGCGATCGCGCAGTTTGTCACCGCCCTGCCGCACGTCGGAGGCGCCACCCCCGCCGTACCCATGGCAATAGCAGTCGTAGGCAGCGCCACCGCCGGCGCCGCCTCCGTTAAAGCCGCCGCTCGCTCCGGAGCCGCCGCCTCCGACGAATATCGCGAGCCTTTCTCCCGCAGTCACTGGAATAACGGCATGAATCCGGCCGCCGTAAGTTTCGTCGGTGCCGACGGCGCTTGCACCACTTGCACCGAGCGCAACTACGGTAAGCCACTTCACGCCGGCCGGCACCGTGAACGTCTGGCGCTGGCCCGTATAATAGAATGTCTTGTGGTACGGCAGAGAATTAGCGGTGACGTTTGCTGCCGGCACTGCACTGCTTCCAGCATTTCCGCACCCTGCGAGCAATGCTGCCGCCATACTAATGCCTATCGCACCGCGGATAAGGTCTAGGCTCTTCATCTAACTTGCTCCTCGCTCTTGCGAACGGATCGGCGGAAAGGATGGTTCGGCGCCGCCCGCTCAGCTGCCTCGCGAGGGAGGCCCATCACTCAGAACCGTCGAGCGCGCGTCCAGGTGAAATAGACGGGTACTGCGCTGAGCAGAATTGCGATTCCAACGATTGCGTCGCGCGGATAGGCGACGTAGGTCGCGATCGCGACGCCCCAGGAAACCAGCAAGTAGAGCGCGGTCGTGAACGGATGCCCTGGCACGCGGAAGCGCACGATTTGCGCGCTGTCCGCATCTCGATCGCGAGCGCGAATGATAAAGAGCGCGAGAGCCAGGAGCCCGTTGAAGACGTAGAACGTCGAGACGACGTAGTTAAGGATGTTCTCGTAGCTTCCCGAGAGCGCCAAGAGCATCGCAAACGCTGCTTGCAGCGCGATTGCAACGACGGGCACGCGCGTCCGCGGATCGATCCACGCCACCGCGCGAAAGAACAGTCCGTCTTCGGCCATTGCGTGATAGAGCCGCGGTATCGTGAGCATTCGATTGCTGATGAACCCGAGCGTAGAAACGGCAATGGCAAACGATGCAACCTGCGCGCCCGCGGGGCCGGCCGCAGCGCGCAGCACGGCCGATGCGGGAACGGACGTGTTCGCTAAGCCCTCGACGCCGAGTACGCGAAGGCAGGCGACATTTACCAAAAGATAGAGCAGCGCCGCGCCGGAAATTCCCAGCCAGAGCCCCAGCGGCAACGTGAAGGTAACGTTTTTGGCTTCAGCTGCCATGAAGTTGGCAACCATCGCGCCGTTGTAGGCAAAAAGCACGGGAATCATCGCGACGCTAAAGGCGCCGAGCATACCGAGCGTGGAGCTCGAAAGCGCCGCGACTTGGTGACCCTGGGCCGGATGCGCGACAATACCCGCGACGATGAGCGCGGCGAGCGCGGCAATCTTTAACACCGTTAGTGCGCCTTGCACGTTGCTGCCGGAGCGAACGCCGAAACAGTTCACGAATGCCACCACGGCAAGCGTAACGGCCGCGAGCACGCCGGGTGCTACTCCAAGGCTGGTCAACGAGAGGAAGTAGCCGGCGAAGAGCACCGCCGCCGCGGCGATGCCGCCGGTAAATGAAGCCAGCAGCGACGACCAGCCGTACGCGAACGCAACGACCGGATGGAACGCGTCGCGCAAGTAGGCATAGGCGCCGCATCCCGCCGGCCGGCGCGCGGCAAGTTCGCCGAGCACGAAAGCTCCAAACAACGCGACAACTCCGCCGCAGGCCCAGGCGACGAGGATCAAGCCCGGTATCGGGATTCGCTGCGCGACGACCGACGGGGTGCGGAAGATTCCCGAGCCGATGACGCTGCCGATCACGATGAGCACGACGTCGGAGACGCCGAGGCGCCGCGCGAGCGCCGGCGTCAAACGGGGCGTTCGCCGAGGATCGTGACGCGTCGCACGAGGCGGCGATTCGGAAAGTAGTCGGCCAGCGCGCAGTGCTGCGTCCAGCGGTTATCCCAGAACGCCACCGTGCCTTCGCTCCAGCGCCAGCGAACTTGGAACTCCGGCTTCGCCATGTGCTCGAAGAGCAGGCGCAACAGCGCCTCGCTTTCGTTTGGCGAAAGGCCCTCGACGTGCGCGGTGAAGTCTTGATTGACGAAGAGCGCCTTGCGCCCCGTCGCGGGATTCGTGCGCGCGACGGGATGTGAAACCGGCGGATGCTCGGCATATATCCGATCGCGCCGGTCCTCCATCCCCAGCGCCTTGAATCGCTCCGGCGTGAAGTTCTTCGCGAACGAATGCACGGCGCGCAGTTGCGACACGAACTGCCGCAACGGCTCGGAGAGCGTCTCGTAGGCGAGATACATATTGGCCCAGAGCGTATCGCCGCCGATCTCGGGAATCTCTTCGGCGTAGAGGACTGCCGCTTGCGGGGGGCGCTCCAGGTAGGTGACGTCGTTATGCCAGCGATCGCTGTTGGCGCGGCGCGTCGCGTCGTGCTCCAGCACCATCACTTCGGCCGCCGCTTCATGACCCGGATAGAACGGGTGAATGTAAAGCGGGCCGAAACGCGCCGCAAAGTCGCGTTGCTGGACCGGCGTTAACGACTGGCCTTCGAAGAACAGCACGAGATGGTCGTCGAGCGCGTTGCGAATCTGCGCCACCGCGTCGTCGGTTAGCGGCGCGCTGAGGTCGATGCCCTCAACGCTCGCGCCAATCGCCGGCGTTAGCGCCTTGGTTCGCAGAAGTCCGGTATTTGGCGGCATGAGACTCCGGCGCCTTATCGAAACGGAGCGCAATTTCCCGCTGAGAGAAGACTTGCGCGCTGTTGTCGGCGGTGCCTTTGAGCTCCGAAGCCTCCGTCGCCCAGCGCCGCGTCGGCTTGAAGTCGATAAGTGTGCCATTCACTGCGATCGTTCCATTTGATAAGGAGATCGATCCATCTAACGGATTCAAATCGGGCGATCAAAAGCGGGCTGCCTACGTTCGTTGGGCTTCGCATGCCCGCTACGGCAAAGTGATTTCTGCGCTATGAGGCTCGATGTCACAGTGAGGGGGTCGTCCTTCGACTGCGCTCAGGATGACATTGTTGCGCTCAGGATGACATTGTTGCGCTCAGGATGACATTGTTGCGCTCAGACATATTTAGCGAGCCAGTTGATGATTAGGCGGAGGCGTTCGATGCGGTGGATTGGGGAGCCGGTGCGGGAGAGGTCGTGGTTTTCGTTGGGGAACGCTACGTATTCTACGGTTCGTCCCAAGACTTTTAGCGACGTGAACTCTTGCAGGGTCTGGTCGATCGGGGCTCGCGTATCGTTCTCGGCGTGAAGGATCATCAGCGGCGTGTGGACGCTGGCGACGTACGTGAGCGGTGAGAACTTCGCGTAGTCGGTGCTCGCCGGGTCCCAGGGCGCACCCCAGGTGTAATAGCCGCCGCCCAGGCCGTTCTTGCCGGCGAAATCGGCCGCGAGATTCTCGCTCTGCAAATCGCTGACGGCGCGCTCGGCGACGGCGGCCTTATAGCGATCGGTATGGGAGATCACCCAGAGCGTTGCGTAGCCGCCATACGAGCCGCCGAGCACGGCCAGGCGCGAGGGGTCGACGTCGGGCCGCTGTACGGCCGCGTCCATCACGGCCTGCACGTCGCGGAACATCGCATCGCCGTAATCGTTTTCGAGTGCTTCTTCGAAAGCGTACCCGTGACCGGTGCTGCCGGCCGGGTCGGCAAAGACGACGTTGTAGCCCAGCGACGTGTAGAGCTGGAACTCGTGAAAGAACGTCTCGCCGAACTGCGTCTCCGGGCCGCCGTGAATGTCGAGCAGCGTCGGGTGTTTTGTCCCCGGAGTACCCCCGATTGCCGGCATGAACCACGCCTGCACCGGAAAACCGGCGGCATCGTTGACGGTAAACTCTACTGGCTGCGAGAGCGTGACCGAGGCGAGGTACGCGTCGTTCACGTGCGTGAGGCGGCGCGGTGCGCCACCGCTAAGATTGGCCACGTAGACGTCGGCCGGATGCGTGAAGTCGCTATAGAGGTAGGCGACGAGCCGGCCGTCGCGCGATGCCGAGCAGGACCAGGCTTCACCGTGCGGCGGCGTGACGTCGTGCAGCGCGCCGGTGGTAAGATCGAGCGTGCGCAGGTTGGCGTAGCCCGGACCGTCGATGTTGAGCAAGGCCAAATTTCCCGACGGCAGCGGCGATCCGCAGAAGCCGCCGCCCTCTTTCATATCGGCCAAGAGCGAATCGCCCCAAGAGACGGTGTCGCTCGCGACGAGGACCCGCGGGTCGGAGCCGTCACGGTTCACCGAGACGAGCGCGGGCAGTTGGGCGGCGTCCTTCACGTCGCCGCTCAGATAGTACACGTGCCGCCCGCCGGAGTCGAAGAAGAGCCCGTTGTTTGCCGGCTGCGCCGAAGTGAGTTTCTGCATGGCGCCGCCGGTCGACGGGATGACGTAGACGTCGTTCGGCCCGCTGTCGACCGCCGCGTAGCGCAACGAGTCGAAGAGAATCGTCTTGTCGTCGGGCGACCAGGCATCGAAGTTCTCGGAGTACGTGCCCGAGGTCAACGCTTTGGGGTGCGAGCCGCCGGCATCGATCGTCCAGATGTGCTGATGGTCTTGATACGTATAGCCCGCACCGTTGGCTTGAAAGAAAAGCTCGTCGATGAGGTGCACGTCGCTCTTCTTCTGCGAACTGCTGGGCGTAAAGCCGGCTTTGCTAAAATCGACGTACGCGTCGTGGCCCGGGTCGGACTCGGTGACGGTGAACGCGATGCGATCGCCATGGTGCGAGACCGACGGCCCCGAGACGCCGTCCTTGATGTGGGTCAACTGGACGACGGTTCCGCCCGCAAGGGTATATCGATAGAGCTGCGGTTTCTGCTTTTTGACCGTGCGCGCGAAGACGAAACTCTTGCCGTCGGGCATCCAATCGTAGTCGCCGTCGCCCACTTGTTTGGTGACGTTAGGTATCAGCGTTCCGGTTGCGACGTCGACGAGGTCGATCGTACGATCGTAGGTATCTTTCGGCCCGTTCATCCGCGAGGACTCGACGAGCACGTGTGTGCCGTCGGGCGAGATCAGGGCGCTGCTCAAGAACGTCATCTTGAAGAGGTCTTCCGGCGCCACGGGAGCCGCCGCGGCCGCCAGTGGAACGAGGCCAAGGATCAAGGCCGTTAAAACTGCAGTTCTCATGGAATCCCTATACGCTTTAGCTTCGGTCGTGGTTTCACCGTGACAGCGGCTTGCGCAGCTGATACTGCGCCTTGACCTTCACGTAGCCGTTGCGCTCGTAGAACGAGTGCGCGCGCTCGCGCAGGACGTTGGACTGCACCCGAATTTCGGTACAGCCGCGTTCGCGCGCCCGGGCTTCGACGGCTTCCAGAAGCGCAGCCCCGATGCCGCGGCTGCGCGCGGCCTCGTCGACGACGAAGCCCTCGAGGAACGCGCCGAAGCCTTCGACGAACGGCTCGTCGATCAAAAGACCCGCCCAGCCGACGACGCGCTCGCCATCGGTCGCGACGAAGACCTCGCGGCGCTCTCCCAGGCGCTGCAGGCGGGCGGCGACGGCTGGTGCCGGCACGTCGTACCCCAGCTGGACCATTAACGCGGCGATCGGCCCGGCGTCGTCCGGCGACGCGCGACGCACTCTAACGATTGTGCGCAAGGATGTGCGACAGGACGCCGGGCGGGTTTGCGTCGGGACGGCTGAAGTTCAAAGCGTCACTGATTTTTGCGCCGTAGGCGTTGGTTCCATTTCGGGTGGTGAGACTTACTCTCGGAGCAATGGCGTCAAAGGGTTGCATCCGCGCCTTCGGCGTGAAGGCGTCGTATAAGGGAACGGCCATTGCGTCGTAGGTTGAGAGCGGTTTGAGTCCCAGCATGAGCTCGATGGTCGCGAGCAGGCTGACCGTGGAATAGTGCGCGTGCATCACCCCGCCGCGCGCGTATGGGGAGGCCACGAACATCGTCGTGCGCTGATCGCTCACGTGGTCGGGGCCGTCCTGCGCGTCGTCCTCGATGATGAAGATCGCCGACGAGCGCCAGACGGGCGAATGGGAGATTGCGTGGACGATGAGCCCGAGCGCGTAGTCGTTGGTCGCAACGTACGCCGCCGGCGTCAGCTTGCCGGGCCGGCTTCCGTAGGTGTGGTCGTTCGGAAGCCAGATCCACTCGAGCTGCGGCAGAGTGCCGTGACTTATGAAAGCGTCGAACTCGCGGCGCCATTCCTTGACTCGGTCCAAATCGCTGTAACTCAAGTTCCAGCCGACGTAGTGCGGATCGTAGAGGCCTTCGAGGCTCGGCGCGTGGCTGGTGCCCGAGCCGGTGAGGTTGGGCGTGTCGGTAAGCTCGCCGTAGTCGCGGAATGAGACGTGTGCGGCTTGCGCGACCTGCCAGATGAAGCCGTTGCGCGAGACGGCCGCGCCGCTGCCCGACAACGTGTCGTCGTTTGCGCCGCGGTTACCGTAAATTACCGGCCAGACACGTTCCACGTAATCGTTGCAGTACGCCGCATCGCTCCAGTTGTGGCCGCTCTCGCTGACTTCGCCGCTCGCGTAGGCGTTATCGAAGAGTCCAAAGCGCGCGGCCAAGGCGTGCTCGTTGGGCGTGACGCGAGCGCCGAACCACGTGAGCTTCGGATCGCCGTTGCCTTCCGAAACGTCACCCAGCACTTGGTCGTACGAACGATTCTCCTTCAAAATAAAGAAGATGTGTTTGATCGGGCCGTCGTTTCGCACGACGGTATCGGGCGGCGATCCCTGCCAGCCCAGCGCGCCTTGGGGCGCTCCCAAGCCGGCCGGCTGCGCAGAGAGATCGTAGGCTCTGATCGATCCGTATTCGATCGCCGCAACGTAGTCGTAGTAGTTCGACGAGAGTCGCGAGAGGTAGGGATTGGGACGCGTCCCTTCGCCTTTGCCGTTGACGATATACAGGCGGTTTCCGACCGGCACGATATCGGTCGGATACCAACCGGCGGCGATGCGTCCTACCAACCGTCCATTGCGAATGACACCGATCGAGTTGGCCGCGCCGAGGCTCACGAAGATTGTGTCGCCCTTGGCCGCAAGCGCGTTGGGAGAGACGCCGGCAAGCCGCCCGCCTGCCGAGCGATCTCCAACGAAAACGCCGGCGAGCCGCTTCATGCTCGCGACGTCGTAGACGCCGACCGAATCCGCGTCGCTCTCTGCTACGTAGAGCGTGCCGCCCGTCACGAGAAGGCCGGAGGGATGAAGCCCTGTGCGGATGCGACGCTCGGCCAGCGTTGCGGTATCGATCGCCGCGACGTAATCGCTCGCGCGGTTCGAGACGAAGATAGTCTTGCCATCGGGTGTGAACGCGAGGCCGCCGATGTGTCCGCCGACGTGAACCGGCTTGGCTTTGGGCAGATTTGTCAGCGTACCGATACGGACCGATGCGTCGCCGTCGGTTGCCACCGCGAAGATGCGCCCATCGATTGTCGCGACGGCCGCGGGGTAGGAATGGTTGGGCATCGCGATGGCGCGCACGGTCCGGGTGACGAGATCGACGTCGAACAGCGCATCGGCGTTCGCGCCCGCGACGAGGACATGGCGCTGGCTTAGCCAGACCGGCCGGCCGAACGCGCCCTTCAAAGCGATCGACGCGAGTTGCTTGAGATCGACCGTGCGGTAGAGACCCAACGCCGGGGGATTGAAGCCCGATTCGACCACGGCAAGCGCCGTTCCATCCGGCGAGGCGGCGGCGCCCTGCGGCATCGTACCCGTCTCGGTCATCATGCCTTGCGGCCGTGGAATGGTCCATCCGCTCGGAAGAACGATGCTGCCCGGCTCTCCAAGAACGACGGATCCCGAAACCGCAACGGCAAGGATCCAGAGAGACAGTATGACGCGCACGGATTTCCCCTCCATGGAAACCCTATTCAATCAAGACATCAGATGACCTGTTGTCCTGAGACCTACAGAATCTTGACGCTGGCGGAGACGATGGTAACGCCCGCGAGGCAGAGGCTGAGAAGGGCCGTCAGTCGCGTATGATCTGGGAAACTCAAAAGCGCGGCAACAAAAAATACGGAGGCAAAATAGACGACGGTCGGCGTAAGATACACGCGAACCTTGGCCATGCCGTCTGCTGCGTCTTTCACGGTTCCGCCGGAGATGAGTGCAATTACGACGAACAACAGACCGATCAAAGTAGCGGCTGCCGCGGCCATGGTCAGGTAGAAATTCGCCCACCGCTCAAGTGCGACTTGTAGTTCACTCATGAAACGTGGCCGGCGATTAGGGAGGCGTGCCGACGTAGTAGGCGATGCCTGCCGGGCCGTTCATTCCCTGTCGGAACTCGTGCCAAGGCTTCGTCGAGCCGCGCTTGAAGACGACGACCGCCGGCGTATGGTTTTCGGAGACGTAGGCGTAGCCTGCGTTGTTGACGATTACGTCCTCCGGACTGTCCAGGTGGCCGATCGTTTGGTACGGCTGATTCTGCCCGGCCTTGTACTCCTCGACGTCGCCGTAGTTGCCGGTCTGGGTGACGAGATTCGTGACATAGAGCGTGCCCTTCGTATCGACTGCAATGCCGTCAGCGTCCCAGATCCCATCGGTGATCGTCCTGCTCGGCACCTTGCCTCCCTCTGCGTAAACCGCCACATAGCCGCTCTCGGCATCAAGGTTGGCGACATACAAGTTGCCGGAGCGGTCGAATGCGATGCCGGTAGGCAACGACACGCCGTTGGTGATGGTCGTTCTCGGGGTTGTCGTCCCCTTTTTGTACTCCGTCACGCTGCCGGCGAGGTTGGTCACCCAAAGGTTTCCGCGGCTATCGAGCGCGCAGTATTCCGGAAAGTCGAGACCGTCGGTGATCGTCTGGAACGGCGTGGTCTTGCCGGGCTCGTACTCGGAAATCGAATTGGAGCTGTTGTTCGCCACGTAGAGAACACCGTCGGCGCCGATGCAGAGGCCCACCGGATCGTCGACGCCGGCGGTAATCTCCGCAACCGGCCCCGCGTCGTATTTCCCCGCGTCGTAAACGTCGATTTTGCTCAGCGAGTTCTCGGCCACGTAGAGCAGCTGCATCGAGCGGGCGCCGCCAACCGATTGGCGCGGCGTCGCGGGCGGCGCCGCTCCCGCGGATATCCCGACGGGAGGTGTCGTCCCGCCGCAGGCCGCCAGTGCGGCCGTCGTGGTCAGCAAGGCGACGTGCTGCAAACTCTTCATAGTCTTCTTTCCAATCATGACTTAGTGGCTTGGCGCGATGCTGACGGCTTCGCCACCTGCGTCGGGGACACTGGCCTCTCTGACAGGACTGCCTCCGGCGGGGTACGCCCAAGTCCGGAACTTGCTGGGATTGATGCCGCAGATGAAATTGAAACCCGCCACAGCCGTTCCTTGCGTGGTATTAACGGGCGTATTCCTCTTCCCGACGATGAACGGCGGAGGTGAAATATACACCTCGTCCCCAAAGCAGCTATCGGCGAGCGTCGTGCTGCCGACGACGCTCAGAGCTTTCCCGTTGCGCCGCTCCTGCGTTTGAAAAATCATCGTCACGTAATCGTCGGAGTTGGTGACGGCCATGTACTTGCCATCCCACATGATGCCGGTGGCATTCGTGATGGACTTGTCTACCGCGACGGGAATCAGCGCCTTGGCTCCGGCGGGAAGCTCGCAAATCCCGGCCGTTCCCTCCTTCGACGTGCCTATGACGTAGAGATTTCCTTTATTGTCGTAGCCGCCCGAGCTCAAAAAGAGACAGTTTGAGATTGCGGCATAATCTACGGCAGTTCCCGACGCGCTCTTCCAAATCTGAACCTCACCGGGGCCGAAGTACCCGGATTGCTGGAGGATTCCACCGTCGGTAATCTCGAGATCGCCGTCGGGTGAGACCGAGCAGCTGCCCGGTGGTTGATTGGTGGCCACTTCGTTGAGCTGCGTCGTGTCGCCGTGCCCGTATTCGACGGCGTTGCCACCTCCCTGGTCGCCGCCGCTGTCCTCGACGATCCAGACGTCGCCTTTTGCGTTCACGCACTCCTCGGCCGCCGTATCCAAGCCCGTTAGCGTTCCGACTTTTTCGAAACTATCGTAGTCGTACACAAACACGTCGGCTCCCGAATCGGAAAGATAGAGGAGGCGCTTTATGCTCTTCGCTTCCGGCAGCATCCACGACTTGCCACGATCGGCGTGGGCCCGTGCTTGCGGAGTCACGCCCGGCGCGCCGACCGGCTGCGATCCGCCGCACCCGATGAGCGTTGCGAGAGCTACGGCGGCGCTTAGAATGTAGCCGGTAAGAACTGAGACTCTCATCTGTTCCCCTTCCCTCCCGAAGCCCTAATGCTCCGGCGTGTGCCTAATGAGTCTAGCTCGGCCTGGCGAACGGCGGCATCCGTAATTGTACGGGGGCACAGCGGCTGCTGTACTTAAGTGCTGAGCCCGGCGCCGACGTCCTTCAGCGATTTCTTCAGATGGGAGCGAACCAAGCGGCGCGTCTCGGCCACGTTGCCTTTTGCGATCGCTTCGCAGAGCGCGGCGTGAAGCGGATCGTTCTCGGTCTGCACGTAGTCGGGCGTTACCGCTGCCACCATGAGCGGCTGGACGATCTGGACGAACGAAGCGTAAACCTCGCGCAGCGCGGGGCTCTTCGCCGCCCGCGCGACCGCAAGGTGAAAGGCGAAGTCTGCCTCCGTGTAGCGCGCAACGTCGCCGGCGCGAATCGCCTGGGCTCGCTTCTTCAGGCTGGCCCGCATAGCCGCGATATCGCGCGAATCGCGGCGCTGCGCGGCGAGTTCCGCTAGCGGCAGCTCCAGGAAGAGGCGGGCCTCGTAGATGTCCGCCAGCGCCGCGCCGTCGAGCCGCTCTTCAAGCGACTCGCGAAGCGCCCGCGCCGCGACGAACGTTCCCTCGCCGTGCCGAACATCGACCATCCCGCGGTTGGCGAGCACGCGCATGGCCTCGCGTATCGTCGATCGCCCGACGCCGAAGAGCACGCACAGCTCCCCTTCGGGCGGCAGACGATCGCCGACGCGGTACGTTCCCTTAGCTACGAGCGCGCGTACGCGCTCGATCACCTGATCCGCCAGGCCGTTGCGTTTAATGGGCGATGGGTGCATTGCCAAGGACACCTTTCGCCGGAGGGCGGCGAACGCCCCGGACAGCAGGTCATCCGACGAGCCCCCCCATCTTCACTATCGGAAACGCCAGAGAAGCGCGAGATCTACGTACGCATGAGAAGGCAAAGCTTGAACGCGAACGCCTAGAGAAAGCCGTCTTACTTCTCGCGCAACGAACGGGGCATGAACGTGCGGCGTCGAAGCGTTAAAGCGGCAGGAGGGGCAAGAGATGGAGCGCACGGGCAGCTTAGCCGCATTAGCGACTGCGGTTATTTTCACACTGGTAGGGTGTGCGGAAGCGACGCAATCGCGACTGGCCCCGGCAAATAGATCCCTTGCACCCGTGCGCGAACACGCAGCAAGCGCGGTCGAGAACGTGATTTACAGCTTTGCAGGCGGGAGCGGAAGCATGGCCGACGGTGAGAACCCTCGCGCTGGGCTGGTCATCGTGGACGACACGCTCTACGGCACGACCTTCGTCGGCGGCGATTGCAGGCACAAGTACAATTGTCACGGCTCCGGCACAGTCTTCTCGGTTACGCCGTATGGCACGGAAACCGTGCTCCACCGCTTCAGCTTGGACCGCAACGGCAGGTATCCGTACGCCGGCCTTACCGTTGTGGATGGCACTCTTTACGGCACGACCGAAGAGGGTGGAAAAGGCAACGCAGGCACGGTCTTCAAGATCGCGGCCTCCGGCGCCATAACGGTGCTCCACCGCTTCGTACCCGGCGGGGCTGACGCCGCAGGACCGCGGGCTGACATGATCGACGTGAACGGCACGCTTTACGGCACAACTGGAGCCGGAGGCGGTATCGGGTGCGATGATTACGGCTGTGGCACGGTCTTCTCGATCACGCCGTCCGGCAAGGAAAAAGTGATCCACAGCTTCGGTGGATCGGGGGACGGCAAAGCCCCGTTCGCGGGCCTCCTCAACGTCGACGGCACTCTCTACGGTACAACTTCCGACGGAAACGCTTCGGGCTTTTACGGAACCGTGTTCGCGGTCACGCCATCCGGAAAAGAAACCGTTATCCACGCCTTCAAAGAAGGCGCCGGGGATGGTGAAGACCCCTGGGCGGGCCTAATCAACGTCAGTGGCACGCTCTACGGCACGACCGTAAACGGCGGCGCAAGCTGCAGATCAAGTAACAATGGCTGCGGCACTGTGTTCTCAATCACGCCGTCCGGCAAGGAAAAAGTACTGTACAGCTTCAAGGGCGGCACGTCTGACGGCGTCGAACCGGAGGCGGGCCTTTTGAACGTCGACGGCACACTCTACGGTACAACGGCTGGTGGCGGCACAAACAGCCGCGGAACGGTCTTCTCGATCACGTTGTCCGGGGTTGAAACCGTGCTGCACAGCTTTGGCGCCTCGGGAGACGGCGCGAATCCGGAAGCCGGCCTCATCAACGTGAACGGCACACTCTACGGCACGACCGTAAAAGGCGGCACGGACAACGACGGAACCGTCTTCTCCTTAACGCCGTGAAACGGCGGCTCTGCGTGTTAAAAGGCGCTATCTTCGTAATTCTCGCTATGGCGACCGCCCCTATGAGCATGGCGCAGGCTCAATCAAGTGAGACGATTGGCACCGGCACCTTCAGTATCCGCATGGAGGCCGATAAGGCAGCGTACAGGCTGGGAGAGCCCATCAAGATACGCTTGACGATCCACAATAATTCCGGTCAGACGTACCGTCTTAGTGCTCTGGCACCCTGGGGTATGTTCCGGCTTGAGATTTTGGACGGCCACGGCGATCCGCTTCCATCGAAAGACTTGACGGTCGGTTACCGAATGTCGCCGAGCGATCTCCGGAGATATCCTCCCGGGACCACACACACTCTGACCTTTGCTGAGCCTGCGGACAATTCGACGGTGGGGGAATGGGCGCCGATCGACTACTGGGGTTACCGTGTGACCGAACCTGGTAGTTACACGCTTATCGCGATCCCGAATAATCACCTCGCGGTCACCTTGGATACGGGCGGCTACTTCTTCAGCTTGTCAAATCAGAACCAGTCTAATGCGGTGCGCATTAAGGTTTCCAAGTAATAGATCCTAGCTTCAGGAGCCCACGCGCTTTTTAGAACTGATTCACCGCGGCGCCCCCGGAAATCGACCGAAACCGGAACTGCCGCGGGGCTTGTGTAGTATCCCGCGCCGACTCTGAATCTTCTTCGGCCGGGTCATACAATACGAATCCATGGCTGCCAGACTGGCCAAACTCGTGGCCTTCGCCAACGCCACTTCCAGGCTGTCCTCCACCGAGCCCGGCACCTTCGAGTCTCAAAGCCCCACAGAGTTGGCCGCAGCCTTACCACCTACCCACCTACGACGCCCTCTACTCAATCTTCGACACGGAAAAGGTGTGGGTGCATGAGACGTTCCGTCAGCACTAATCTCCTCGCGATCGGGACAGCACTGCTTCTCTTGGCGTCGCGCGCAGCGGCAGAACAAAATACAACCAACGCGTACCTCATCGTGCTCGGGCGCTTTGACGACGCGCGAGCGTCGGCCAGGGAGGCGCTTCACGTAACCTGCGAGCTGGGAAATGCGTGCGAAACGATCACCGCCGTGCAACATCTGCTGGCAGCCGCCGCTTTGGGTTCAACGACGCAAGATCGCGGCCAAGTGCGGCGGATTACTGGCTTGTTCGGCTTCGTGCAGGGCGCTTTGTTGGCACACCCGCCGCGTGACTACACCGAGCAGCAAGAGTATGACAAAGTTGAGGCATCGTTGCGGAGCATCATTGACGACGACCAGTTTGAGAAGCTCACTGCCGAGGGCCGCGGATGGAGCGTAGACCAGACCGTCGCTGAGGCGGTCGACATCTAGGGTCTTGCGCCTTAACGTGGTAGAATAATGACTTGGAAAAACGGCAGACACTGAATTCTGTAGAGGAAGCGTAAGATGCACGGAAGTGGAACGGCATGAGCGGCCTCGTCCGCTACGCCTCGCCGCTGCAAGGCCCGCAGGGTCTAGCTTGGGATGGCCAATCGATGTGGCTGACGAGCGCCGCGAACGGTCGTTTATATGCGCTAGATCCGAAGACATGGAACATCCGGCGCGAATTCGTTCCACCACATCAATCGTTAGGTGTGACTTACACCGGCTCGGACTTTCGGGTGATCCTCGCGCCGGCGATTGACGAGCCCGACCTGGAACGCGACCGGCGGTACGTCTATTCGTTTACACCCGACACGGGATTCACCGCCTGCTTCCCGTGCCCGGATTTCTCCGGATCGTTTCTAGCCTATGCAAACGGAACATTGTATCTCTCACAAGCGTGGGACAAGAAGCTGATCGAGCTCAACGAGGGCGGTGCGCCTGTACGCGAAGTGCAGCTCGAAAGACGCCCTGTCGGTATGACAATCGTCGATGGTGCGTTCTATTTGGCGACTGTAGACGAAGATTGGGTCGACGGTCAGCTCCAGCGGCTCGGCGTCGACGCCGCCGCGTCATCGATCGAAACGCTGCAATCGTTTCCGTTTAAACCGCGTAGCGTCGCCTATGACGGCGAGCGGTTTTGGACCGCCGATCGCAACAACCATGCGATCGTGTCGTTTACATTATGGTCCGAACGCTAGCGCATCCGGCATGTTCACGCCTTGAGATATCGTCCGCGTTGGTTCTCCTTTAGGTCTGCCTCACGAGCGCCGGCTTTAGTGCGCCGTATTAGGCGTGTCTCTGCCCGCCATTTGTCCCAATCTACCAGGTGAGCATCCAGTATTTGTAGGCTATCAAGGTTCTTGAGGCTGTAGGCAATGAGATTTAGGCATGGCCAGCGCGCGTTTGGCGCTATCAGTGCGTTCGCGCCGAGAAACTTCGTCGCCTCACCAATTTCCCGCGTGCGCTGATAGTTGAGGCTACTGTACTCTTTGACGTTGACCCCGAGCGGGACAAGCTCGTCCAGTATATCGAAGCGAACAACGTCACTAATCTCAATGGTGAGTTCGTGCAACTTCGCTTGGATTCGTGACGGCGGTACCGGCTCTACCTGCCACCATCGAAAATGGATCTCCGCCACTGCACCGTTAGCATCAAGCGATGTGTAGAGGGCGTCCGTTTCCTCTAGGGTCCAGCGGCCGCCCGCGCGTGAGAATTGCATCGGATCGCGCCCTTCTCGCACCACACGCCAGATTCGCCCGCGATAGGTTGTTCTTGGGCGAGAGTCGATCATGTCGAGCAGTTCTGGATCTCTCGGGCGGCGGGGCGCGACCACGATCGTTGGGCCGCCCTAAAGATAGGCGCCGGAATCGAGACTGTCTATAACTGCGAGAACTTCCTCGGTTCGGCCAGCCGCAACGAGGTCGATCGCCCTTTCGTTGTTCAGAAGCTTGTGTCGCGAATTGAGCCATAGTCGCGTCTCGTCGGGTTCATAAAAATCAGCCAGCCGATCGATGATGTATCGAAGATCCGAGATAATGCGTTGTGTGTGCAGCGGCGGTGTGGCTTGACCGCCCGCCCACCGAGATACCGTTGCGGGCGAAACGTTAGCGACGTTGGCGATATCCTTGCCTTGCAGTCCGCCTGTCTCACGGAGCGCGTGCATTATTCTTGCGACCGCGGTCTCCGGCATTTTATCGTTGCCCTTTCGCGCGAACCGGCGTTGCACGAGGATCGCGACTTACGCTAATGACCTGCTTCATGCTATTGCCGGTGATCGGCGCGTCGTCCGTAGGGAACGCGCGACAGCTCCTCGATAGGTCGACACCGCTGATAACAGTAGTGCGGCTTCGGATGCTCTTGCATGTCCTAAAGCCCAGCTGGACAGCAGCGAGGATCATTGCACGAAAACGATTTGGCGGACGTTCGTCACCTCATGATTCCCTTTCGATTTCATATCATAGCTACTCTGAAAGTAAAATGCAAATAACCCTACCCTCTTAGGAGGGAGTTCCTTAGCGCCAGTTCTAGCCTCGGCTGCTCGGAAAAGCGACCGCGTGTGGACCTGGAGTCCCTGTTGCTAAGCCGAGCAGGCAGGCTGATTCTGGCAGCCGAGCGCCTTAATAGGCCGGCCAGTCCGAGTAGCTCGGCAAAATTTTGGGGGTCCCAACCTGCGGTCGAGCGATCAAGTAAAGGAGAATGATTATCAGCGTAATCCAAAAAAGCTCGCTGTTTCTCTTAGTCGAAAGGAGTCGTAGATGACCAAGAGGACACGCTTGGCGATTGTTGCGTTTAGCGCGATCATCTGCGCTTGTCTGATAGCAATCCTCCTCCGAAACAACGGGCTAAAAGCCACCGTCATCGCGCTCGTGCTGCTTTTCCTTGGACTACTGCTCACCAATGCCATCCGAAAGACGAAGCCCTCGTAAGCCCTGTCCCGGCAAGCTTCCCAAATTTGTATCACTTGAGCGAGTGGTCCGAAGCGTGCGATCGGCCTACGTCATCACTTGCTGGTAGGCCCCCACGCTCTATCTCTTCCAAATGATGCCCGACGTCGACGTCGTCTATTCGGCCGGTGGAACGGACCCGGTCCACACCATCAGCGACGGTGTCTCGGAGCCAACCGCGCTCGCCTTCGACAAGTCGGGCAATCTCTACGTCGCCAATGCAAACGCTTCGTACGGTACGGTTACCGTTTATGCTCCCGGCAGCGGCGAGGTGCTACGTACGCTCTCCTCACACTTCAATAGCCCCAACGCCCTGCTCTTCGATTTTAGGGGCGATCTCTACGTGCTCAACTGGTCAGGGCAAGACGTCGTGGTCTTCGCCGCGGGAACCAGCGGCGTCAAACGCGTCATCTCCCGCAACATCGACTATCCATCGCGGATGGCTCTTGACCGATTTGGAAACCTTTACGTAGTCAACTATGGCTCTAGCTCCGACGTTACGGTGTACGGCGGTCCGCGCATGGCGTATAAGTACGCGATAACCGATGGTCTCGACGCGCCGTATTGGCTGACCTTCGACTTGATCGGCAATCTCTACGTGAGCAGCCAAAGCAACAACACCATTGCAGTCTACGCGCCGGGAAAAAGGACGCTTTTACGGACCATTACGGATGGCGTCGATGAACCGATCGCCGTGGCGTTTGAGGCGCTGAGGAAGCGGTGACCGTCCTTCGACTGCGCTCAGGACTGCGCTCAGGACTGCGCTCAGGTTAACTCGTCCTTCGACTGCGCTCAGGATGACACAGGGGCACTCTTACTTTGGAGGGCAAGACTCGGCGCTGGGTTTGATTGTGGAGAGGGCGGCGGCGGTTGAGGGGGATAGGGGCGACGTGCCGGTGGGTTTTACGCAGTCGTAGGAGAGAATGTAGGCGGTGACGGCGGCGTCGTCGGTTTTTGAGAGCGAACCAGGCGCGGTGAGCGGCATCTGCTGCGAGACGATGCCGTAGAGTTGAGCGATCGTGAGGCTGGCGTGCGCGAAACCGGGACCGGTGAGCGCCGGGCCGGAGACGCCTTGCAAATGCGCGCCGTGGCACGAAAGACACTGCTTGAGGTAAACCTTCGATCCGGCTGCGGCTTGCGCGGTGGTGTAGGGAGCACTTACGGTCGCGGCTGCCGTGCCGCCCGCGGCGCTTTCGGAGTTCCCCGCGCCGGCGACCGTCGCGGCGGGTTGTCCGGTTGCGTCGTTCATGACGGTCGGCGACGTGCTGACGCTGTACGCTACGACGCGCGCCCCCTTCGCTTTGGGCAGGTTTGGCGTCTGCTGATTTCCGGCTTCGCCCGCTTCAACGACGACGTATTCGTGGCCGTCGGAAGCTTGGTAGGCGGAGATCGGCGCGACGATCGAAGCGCCGACGTCGTCGTGCCAGAGTTCGCGCCCGGTCTTCGGCTCGAACGCGTAGACGCGACCGCTCGCGTCGCTCGTAAAGATCAAGCCGTTGCGCGTTACGAGCACGCCGCCTTGCGCCGGGTAGGGTAAGGATTTATTCCATGCCGGTTTGCCCGTACTTACGTCGACGGCGGTCAGCACGCCGGTAGCGGGCCGGCGCTTGGGGAGCGGTCCGGCAGTGAACGGCTGCCCCGGAACGTATGGAACGGCAGCCGGATAGATGATCTTCCAAATCGCGCACTCTTGCGTGCTCGGAATGAAGAACAGATTGACGGCGTCGTCGTACGAGCCGCCGTTCCATTCAATTCCGCCACCGTGGTTTGGACAGGCGAAGGTACCCTCGAGCGATGGAGTCGTCGTGAAGATGCCCTGCTGATTGCTCACGACGAGCCGGCTCACGAGCTTGCCATTCGTGCGATCGAGAATTACGAAGTCACCGGCCTTATCGCCAACCGCCAAGAGTTTTCGATCGGCTCCGCCGACCTTACCGGTAAAGAGGACCGGCGGCATCGACGGATCGTTGTCGTGCACGTCGTTGGGAACGATCTTGTAGTACCATTTTAGGCGCGGCGCGTCGCCGGAGATATCGAGCGCGACGACCGAATCGGAGTAGAGGTTGAGGCCCTTGCGCCCAAACTCGGTAAGATTCGGACCGGGATTGCCCGGTGCGGCGTAGAGCGTGTCGGTCGTCTGATCGATCGAAAGGCCGGCCCAGACGGCGGCGCCGCCGTGAACGTACGAATCGCCGGGCCAGGTATTGTGTCCGGGCTCGCCCGGCTGCGCGACCGTATGCCAATCCCACAAGCGCGACCCATCTTGCGCGCTGAAGGCACTGACCAATCCGCTGCCGCCGAGGTCGCCGCCCGACGTGCCGACGATCACTTTATCCTTATAAACGTACGCGGCGGTGGAGTACCAGGTGTTGCTCGTGTCGTGACAGGCCGGCACGTCGAATGACTGCTTGCCGGTGGCCGCATCGATCGCAATCAGCCGGCAATCCTGGGTGACGATGTAGAGCTTGCCGTTGGCCAAGCCGACGCCACGATTGACCGGATACTGCAGCTCGTACGCGGGGTTGTAGGCGTACGCCCAGCGCAGAGCGCCGGACTTTCCATCGAGTGCGAGCACGTTGTCGTGTGAAGTCGAGACGTAGACCGTGCCGTCCCAAGCGATCGGGGACGCCTCTTCCTCGCCGGCGTCCTTGACGTCGGTAATCCACGCCTTCTTGAGCTGCGCGACGTTCGCGGGAGAGATCTCGCTCAGGCCCGTCACGCGGTTTCCGCCGTACGTCTTCCCCGGAACGATCCAGTCGGCGTCGTTGGAACCGGCGGCCAGCAGCGCCGCCGAATCGGGACCGGCCTTGGCGGTAGTGCCCCCGCCGGAACACGCTACCATCGAGAGCAGCGAGGCAATGGCGCACACATGCAATGCGGTTCTCATTTGCTGTACCTCCGGGCTAGATTACGAAGCGGCCACCGTTAGTGCAGAGAATTACCAAAAGCATGGAGACGAGGATGAGCTCGTAGTTCCACCCGAGGCCGTCCTTCCCCCAGAACCCCGTCTTCCAGACGAATATCTTCTTCTGAAATGCGCCGAGCATGATCAAGATCAATCCAATCGATGCCAACTGCGTTAGAAAACCGATGACGACCGCGGTTCCGCCGAGCAGCTCGGCCGCCCCCAAGAAAAGCGCGAAGCCCCGTGGCACTCCTAGGCCCTTACTTCGTTCGTCGGGACTCTTGAGGTCGTTGTAGCCGCTGTCGATGAAGACCAGGCCCACCATCAGTCGGAGGAAGACGAGGGCGACGTCCGTAAAGCGTGCAAGCTGCAGAATCATTACGCGAATCATATCCGAAAACGCGGCGCAAGCCAACTCGGAGACGCGGCGCGCAGGTACGGGAAGCGCTGGTTTCCCGTAGAAGTGGCGCTCCTGTATGGATGAGGTGATCGGACGCGTAACGACCGTGGGCGGCTCCCGCATGACCGTGAGTCTCGATGGCGATCGGTCCAATCGGGACTTGGTCCGCGTCGGCTCGCTGGTAAAAGCCTTCGACGGAGAGCGCGCGGTCGTTGCCATCGTTAGCGAGGAGCAGGCCGAAAGCCCAGGTCGAACCGAGAACCTTCTCGTCGTCAACCTCTTAGGGGAGATCGCCGGCGCCGGGGCCGGGTTGAAGTTCAGCCGCGGCGTATCGACCCATCCGGTTCCGGGCGCGCCGGTTTACGTCGCGAACGACGCCGATCTGCGAGCCGTCTACGGCGAACCCGGGCCATCGAACGCCGAGGTCGGCACGCTCTATCAGGACGCGGCACGCCCTGCGTTGATCCTTACCGACGAGCTGCTCACAAAGCATTTCGCCATCGTCGGCACGACCGGTTCCGGCAAGTCGTGCGCTCTCACCGTGATTCTGTCGGCCATCCTTGCAAAGAACCCGAAAGCGCACGTGGTGCTGATCGACCCGCATAACGAGTACGCGGGCGCCTTTGGAGAGGTCGCCGACGTAATCCGGATCGATAACCTTCAGTTGCCGCTCTGGCTGTTCAATTTCGAGGAAGCCTGCAAAGTACTGATTCGCGGAGGGACGGAGGGCGAACAACAGTCGCAGGCGCTGATTCTTAGCGACGCCATGGCGTGGGCTCGCCGTAACTACACCAGGCGCCCGCGCTTCGGCGTGCCGATTACCGTCGACACGCCCGTACCGTTTCGGGTTCACGAACTCTTACGTTTCATCAACGAGGAGATGGGCAAGCTTACGAAGCCCGATACCTCGGTACCATATCTGCGCCTCAAGGCGCGCATCGAGCTGCTGCGCCACGACCGGCGATTCGAGTTCTTGTTCTCCTCCGAAGAAGATATCCTGGCGGAGATCATCGGCCGGTTATTGCGAGTTCCGGTCAACGACAAGCCGCTCACGATCGTCGATCTCTCCGGAGTCCCATCGGAGATCGCCGACGTAATCGTCTCCACTCTGAGCCGCATTCTTTTCGACTTCAGCATCTGGGCCGAGCGCGACCAACTGCCGCCCGTTCTGCTCGCCTGCGAGGAGGCGCATCGCTACGTCCCATCAGACGAACGGCTCGGCTTTGCGCAAACCGTTCGGATCATCACGCAGATCGCCAAGGAGGGCCGCAAGTACGGCATCTCGCTAGCGTTGATCACGCAGCGGCCATCCGAGCTATCGCTGGCGGCGCTCTCGCAATGCGGCACGGTCTTTGCGCTGCGTTTGGGAAGCGACACCGATCAGCAGTTCATTGCCAGGACCGTCCCGGACATCGCACGCGAGATGCTTTCGGCTTTACCGAGCCTGCCCACGCAGCAGGCGATCGTCTCGGGAGAGGGCGTTAAGGTCCCGATGCGCATTCGCTTCGCCGACCTGCCGCCACAGCGCCGTCCGCACAGCGAAGCCGCGGAGTTTACCAAAGCGTGGCGCGCAGACACGGCCGATCACAGCTTCATCGAACGCGGCATCCTGCGCTGGCGCACGCAGAACCGAACGTAAACGCGCGATCACCAGAACGCTTCGCCGACCCAAGAGGCCTCGAGTTCGGCGACGCGTTCTCGTTCTAATTCGGTCAGGCACTCGCCGCGCTCGAGCGCGCAGGCTTTGTCGCGGTAGGTTATCCACGCGGCCTCCGCGGCCGCCAGCGCCGACCGCTGCGCGCCGGTCAGACGCGCTATATAAAGACCATAGACGCGATTAAGCTCGGCGTCTGCCGCGGCTCCGACGGGTAGTTCGGCCGGCCGCGCGCCTTTGGTTTGCAATGCGGCCAGCAACGCCGCTAAGCGTTGCGTGCGAGCGCGCGTCATGCGAACGTCGCACTCGACGCCGAGCTGCGGCGCGATCGTGCCGGGAAGGTACTGCTCGTATTCAAAGGCGCAGGTTTTGTCGCGCGCCGTCGCCCACGCGGCTTGCACCGCGGCAAAGGGTGCCGGATCGATCCCGGCCTTCTGCAGCGCCGTCGTTACCCTGACGGAAGCGCTCTGCAGTTTCGACTCCGCCGCAACGTCTTGCTTGCTCCAACACGTCCGAATGTCGTAGGTCGTTCCTTGATTGCACGCATTTTGCGCGCGCGCCGTCCCGGTCGCAAAGAGCGCCGCTAGGATTACCAAAGCGCAGAGCACGACCATGCGGATCGTCAAGGAAGGGAATCCTGTCGTTTAAGCCGGGCTTCCCTCTTTCACGGCCGACCTCAGCATCGTCCGCAGCTCTGGCGAGTCGGCGTGTTGGTGGACGGCGATCGCGTGCTGCCTCGCAGCCTCCACCAGCTCGTCTTCGTTGTCGGCGGAGATCGCTATCGTGCACTTACTCTCGCTGGGATACTCGCGGCAGTCAATGAACTTACGACTCATAGCTGTACTCCTTCGTGCCGGCCGCTCGCGGTCGGCTGAACCAGGCCTTCAGGGCCGGCACGAAGGTTCCCCCGCCGTTTCCCAAGACTTTAGGGCATAGCAATCATCGTTGATGCATTATAGTTCGTGTACTGAATCGAGATCGTTTGCTCGGATGACGTGATAGTAGCAGCCACCGGAAGGTCATCGGCGTTGATCCAAATGGTTTCGTCGTATGCGCCCGCCGTGTCATAAAGCTGGTATCCGCGAACCGGGGCGCCGGCCACGCTCTTGCTCCCAAGGGAAGTAATCAGAAAGAGTTGGCGGATATCGAGCTCAGGCGGTCCCGCGAGCTGCCAGGCCGCCATCAGCAGCACTTGGTGCTCGGCACCGTCGGGCGACCGCTTCCAGGGGCGGCCGGGTTGCTTCGAATACTCGACGTCACCCGCGAGCGAGATCTCCGAGCGGGGCATCGTGATGTGAAAGCGGTTCGGAGCAGCGTACTTGACGACTACGGTTCCGCCGGTGTTGAAGCGTTCGGTCGCCACGACCGACCGCACGTGCGAGAACGCCGTGCGCATGGCGTTCACGTCGGCATACGGATCGGGGCCAGTCACGGCGTTCTGGCCATTGAGCGCAAGGGCGACGAGCAGGACCGGGATGGTTTGCATGATTTGTTCGCCCTTTCTCGACCTCGCCTTCATCCTTCGAACGGCGAGGGGACTGGCTTATTACCCTTGTGACCTGTGGATTAAGCGCCCGTGAGAAAACACTTCACCTGCCGTGCCCCCGGTTGTGCCGCAGTTGCCTGCCGGACATCTGCGAAAGGCGGCAGAATCCTTCCGCCGTGAAACTTCTGTTTTATTACGACGTGTGTTCCCAGTGGTCGTACTTCGGCGATCTGACGGTGGATCGGTTGCGCGCGAAATATTCGAGCGACCTCGACGTCGAGTGGCGGATTGCCATGGTAAAGGACGGCGAACCGATCGGATATTCGGCGGAGTCGCTCGGGCGGATGTACCAGCGTTCGGAGTCCATCACCGGCATCGCCGTTACCTCGAACTGGATTCGCGGCAACGACCGCACCCTTTATGCAAACCTCGCGGTGGCTGCGGCGGCGGAAATGGGGCACGACGTGCGCCGTCAGGTCGCCGAAGCCATACTCCTGCGCGGTGAGCCGCTGGGTTCGCAGAGCGGCGCCGTCGCCACGGTAGCGCAGATGACCGGCGTTGCGCCGGCAGAGTTGGAGGCGTCGATGCGAGCGGTCGAGCCGGCCGTCCGCGCGAGCACCAAAGAGTTTCGCACACTGCCGGTCACGGTCGTTCCCGCCTTTCTGATTCGCAACGCAATTGACGACGCGGCGTTGCTTTCGGGGCTATACGAGTTTGAAACGCTCGATCAGGCGATCGCGGAGATGCTGCGCGCGGAGCGCGGATACGCTTCATTCGAAGCGGCCGCGGCGGCCCTGCCATGACGCCGCTTGACCTGCGAAAGGAAAAGCCCCGCGGCCCGCGCGAGACGATGCTCGGCTTTTACCTCTTACCGCGCACTGTCGACAAGCTTCGAGCGGAGCTTCCCGGTGGAAACATTGGGGCGTACCTCAACCACGATCGGGGATTCAGCGCCTACGTCGTTCGACGATTGGGTCTCGATATGGACCAGTTCCGCGATGCGGTCGCGGGCGCCGCTGACGAGGCGGCAGTCGTGGAGTGGTTAGCTGCTCGAGTCGATGCAGGTTCGGCGCCCGCGCTCAACGCGAAGCTCGAAACATTTGTCGTTGAGCGCATGCCGCCCGACGACCAGGCTCTCGTGCGCGAACGGCACCCGGTAATGCAGGTTCGCCCCGAGCTTTCGAAGATTCTCGACATCCTGGAAGCCGACGACGAGGACGCATCCGTGTAGCGTGATCAGCTCCGGTATGCGGTTTCGCTCAGAGGGCGCCGACTCCGCGTGGCGTTCCCCAACCAGCGGGACCGCAGAAGATTCCGAACTGCCTGGTTCCGCATGTGTTCAGATACGTCTCGCCCGAACCCCCGTCGTTGCCGCTGGTAACGGGATAGAGGTCTTTCTTCTGTTCGGACTTTGAGAGCGTCCACAGCATCTTGCCGGAGTGGCCGGCGCATTTTCAATCTGCACTCAAACAACGCCGGGTGTTGGACGGGATGACCCACGAGATGGTGGCGAGCATCCTCGGCTACCCTGCTGCCTATGGAACGATCGCGCAACTCGATCATCTTGCCGTTTGGAAATACGACGCGCCGACCCCCTTTCAGTCGACCGTCTATTTTCGTGGCGACGCCGTGATCAAGTACGATCCGCCGGGAAACCTTCCATAGGATAACTCGTGCTGGTCGCGGCCCTGCCGCGAGGTTCCGGGTCGATATCAGGGTCAGGAACCGGTGATTACTCTTTCTACGCTGATGCTTTTTTGCACGTTCCCTAAGCACGATAGTACACCTGATCGCACCTGGCCATCCTTTTTCGTCTTACGGCGCGATGCTCACCGAACTACCGTAGGGCTCGGCATCGCCGTTCGGGATCGTCCTGATGGGATCCCCGCCAGCGGGATACTTCCAGACGTCGAAACGGTTGGAGCACCAAAGATCGCCTCCGACGACGGCTGTGCCCTCAACTTTATTGACCGGCGTATTCCTCGTCCCAACAATGAACGGCTGCACGACATCCATGTAGCCGCCGTCGCAGTTGTCGGACAGGACGGTTTGGCCGACGAATGTGAGATCGCCGGAGGCAGCTTCCGTTACCCGATAAATTATTCTATCGCCCGTGTTACCTTCACCCGTTAAGGTCAGATACTTACCGTCCCACATCACGCCACCTTTGAGCAAAAGGAAGGTCGAGCCGTCTCCGGGCGCCGAGACCTTCTTCATCGAATGGCCGGCCGCCCGAAGCTCACAAACATTCCCTATAGGCCACCCAATCTCGCCGACGACATAGAGATTGTTCCTATTGTCGTAGCCGGGTGGATAGAGGTTAAAGCAACTCCCGTTCGAGTATTCTCTCGCTTTGCCGGACGCATGTTTAAACACCGCGATAGTACCGATCTCGGTCGATAGTACTCCAAAGTTCGCAACCGCGAGGTCGCCATTCGGAGCCACTGAACAACCGATCGCTCCCGTGCCTCCCGAGGGAAGAGTGTCGAGTGGCTTCGTCCCGCCGTGAGCATACTCGACAACGTCGTTGTGGTTATATTCGGCAATCCAAATATCACCCACGCGATCGACGCACTGCCCATATGGCCCGGAAAAACCTGTGAGCTGTCCCATCAGCGCGCGCGTTTCGTAGTTGTAAACGAACACATCATTCGTCTTGAAATCCGAGATGTAGAGCAGCTTTTTGACGTTTTTCGCCTCCGGCAACATCCACGACTTGCCACGCGAGCCATCGGAGACATGGAGGAGATTCTGCGGCCTTGCATCGGGAGCCATCCAGGGCGCATTAGCGCTCGGTATGCCCCGCGACTGCGGTGACCCGCAACCCGGTAGTAAGATCGCCGCAGCCAACAGCAAGGCCCCTGGCCTAAAGAAAGAATGCATCAATGCCTCCTCATTTGGAACAAACTGAGTCTAGCTCGACGTCCGAGGCCTCGGCATCCGTAGTTGTACGGAGATCGCTATTTCGCGGTACGTAGGCCGCGGAAGCGCGAATGCGCGCCAGCGCGGTAACGAGGGCAGGCCGCTTTGGAAATGCTGCGGCATTTCGGCGAGTTCGTCAACCAAAAACCACGTCGTTGAGTTCCGACGCCAATCGGAGGCGCGTGGGCGGGCTGCACCGAACCACGCTACCCGCCGATCCGTTCCGGTTGCAGGAGGCACGCGATGAGGATTTTAGGTTTTAGTCGCTTCGCGCTTTGCAGCTTGGCTGTGGCGCTGTTCGCAGGATGCGCAAGGTCGTGCTCGCGGCCACGAAAGCTCGTCGGCTGGATAGGAAGGTTGTTGGGAATCGCATCGAGTGATTTGAGCGCAGGAAACTCGGAGGGCAGATCGGCG
>Ga0209167_10000249_pt1 | contig 46974 bp, 38 predicted proteins | sample Coa_R1_9_FD_187154 | JGI IMG/M metagenome (GOLD analysis project Ga0209167, IMG submission 187154) | Surface soil microbial communities from Centralia Pennsylvania, which are recovering from an underground coalmine fire - Coalmine... | ecosystem: Environmental > Terrestrial > Soil >...
CTGGAATTTCATCGCCCGGAAATCCGTAGCTCTTCAGCAACTCCCGAACTTCCAGCTCCACCAGTTCGAGCAACTCGGGATCTTCCACCGCGTCGCACTTGTTCAGAAACACCACGATAAAAGGCACACCCACCTGGCGAGCCAGCAGAATGTGTTCGCGCGTTTGCGGCATGGGACCGTCGGTGGCCGCTACCACCAGAATCGCTCCATCCATTTGCGCAGCGCCGGTGATCATGTTCTTCACGTAATCGGCGTGGCCCGGGCAGTCAATGTGCGCGTAGTGGCGGTTGGCCGTTTCGTATTCCACGTGCGCCACTGCAATCGTGATTCCCCGCTCGCGTTCTTCCGGGGCGTTGTCAATCGAATCAAACGCCCGGAACTGCACCTTGGGGTTGTGCTTCGACAATACCTTGGTAATCGCCGCGGTCAGCGTTGTTTTGCCATGGTCAATGTGACCAATCGTCCCGATATTGACGTGTGGCTTGCTGCGCTCAAATTTTTCCTTCGCCATCGCTTACTCGCTCCTGGAATTCATCAGACAGAACGGTGCTTCCATTTCAAACTCGTAACAATTACCTCGCGACCTTGCCGGTGGTCTTCGCCACCACCTCTTCGGCAATGGAGGCCGGGGCCTCTTCATAATGAGAGAAGTGCAATGAGAAACTGGCGCGGCCTTGCGAACGGCTGCGCAAATCCGTGGCGTAGCCGAACATTTCCGCCAGCGGGACCAGCGCGCGGATAATCTGGCTTCCAGCGCGCGATTCTGAGCCCTGAATTTGAGCGCGGCGCGCGTTCAGGTTGCCGAACACCGGCGCCATATACTCGTCGGGAACCACCACTTCAATGCGCATGATGGGCTCAAGCAGCACCGGACTGGCGCGCCGGCAGGCTTCCTTGAATCCAATCGAGCCGGCAATTTTGAACGCCATTTCCGAGCTATCGACTTCATGGTAGCTGCCGTCAACCAGAATCACGGCGACGTCAACCATTTCGTAGCCGGCTAAAACGCCGCTGTCCATGGCTTCGCGTATCCCTGCTTCAATCGGAGCGATGTATTCCCTGGGAATGGACCCGCCAATAATCTTGTCAATGAAAAGGAAGCGATGCTCCTTGTCGAACTTCCACCGGCCGCCGGAACCGGCGACTTGCTTGGAGAGCGCGTCCAGCTCATCAGTGGACATATCATGCATGCCTTCGTGCTTGGAAGAAGGCAGAGGGTGGACTTCCAGTTTGCAATGGCCGTACTGACCCCGGCCCCCGGTTTGGCGGATGTATTTGCCTTCGGCGAGGGCATTCTTGCGGATGGTCTCTCGGTAAGCGACCTGGGGGCGGCCCACGGAAGCTTGCACGCCAAACTCACGCATCATACGGTCCACAATAATTTCGAGGTGCAATTCGCCCATTCCGGAAATCAAAGTTTGGCCAGTGTCCGGATCGGTGTGCACGCGGAATGTCGGATCTTCCTGAGCTAAGCGCGCAAGGGCATTGGTCATCTTGTCCTGATCGGCCTTTGTCTTGGGCTCGATGGCGACCGAGATGACCGGTGTCGGGAAAACAATATTCTCGAGGACGATGGGCTTCTCTTCGTCGCAAAGGGTGTCGCCAGTGGTGACACTCTTCAGACCCACGCAGGCTGCGATGTCTCCGGCATAGACGGCGTCAATTTCCTCGCGCTTGTTGGCGTGCATGCGGAGCAGGCGTCCAACACGCTCGCGAGTCGACTTGGTGGAGTTGTAAACGTAGCTGCCGGATTCGAGCACGCCGGAGTAGACGCGCACGAAAGTCAGCTGGCCCACGAAAGGGTCAGACATGATTTTGAATGCCAGCGCGGAAAAAGGCTGGTCATCGGCGGGACGGCGAAGAATGGGTTCGTCACCGTCCACAGAGGTGCCTTCCATGGGCGGCACATCGAGCGGCGAAGGGAGATAGTCCACAACCGCGTCGAGCATCGGTTGGATGCCTTTATTCTTGAACGCCGACCCCGCGACAACCGGTACCAGCTTCAGGGCAATCGTCGAGCGTCGAATCGAGGCGCGCAGTTCCGCAACCGTAAAGGCCTGTCCGCCCAAATACTTTTCAAGCAGGGAGTCGTCATGTTCGGCAATATATTCAACAACCTTGTCGCGATGTTCTTTATAAAACTTCTCGTCAATCAAAGAGGCCTTGAGCGCCGCGCCAATTTCCGGACGGGTGGCAATAAATGCCGAATCCCACAGCTTGGCGACGTCAAACACCTCAAATTTTGCGCCCAAAGTTTCTTCTAGCCAAATAATTGCCTTTTCCTCAATGAAGTCGATACAGCCGATGAAGGAATCTTCCTTGCCGATCGGGAACTGGATGGGGAGGGGGTGGCCGGAGAGACGCTGCCGCATGCTCCGAACGGAGTGATCGAAATCGGCGCCAACTCGGTCCATTTTGTTGATAAAGGCAATGCGCGGCACGCGGTATTTATCAGCCTGACGCCACACGGCTTCGGATTGCGGCTGCACGCCGGCCACTGCGTCAAACACGGCCACCGCACCATCGAGCACGCGTAGGGAGCGCTCGACTTCGACGGTGAAGTCCACGTGGCCGGGCGTATCAATGATATTTACTCGCGTCTTTTTGCCATGGCGATCCCAAAAGGCAGTGGTCGCGGCGGATGTAATAGTGATTCCGCGCTCCTTCTCCTGTTCCATCCAGTCCATGGTGGCCGCGCCGTCGTGCACTTCGCCGATTTTGTACGTCACGCCCGTGTAAAACAGGACGCGTTCGGTCGTAGTGGTCTTGCCGGCATCAATGTGGGCCATGATCCCGATGTTGCGCGTATCAGCGAGTTGTGTTTCGCGTGGCATGAAAACAAACTTCCGTTCTTATTCCCTGAAATTCAGATTTCCGGGCGTCATCCCTGCGCCCGAAGTTTGGCTGCCGCTTACCAGCGATAATGCGCGAAGGCCTTGTTGGCCTCCGCCATGCGGTGAACGTCTTCCTTCTTCTTGATCGCGCCCCCGCGCCCGTTTGAAGCATCCATCAATTCTTCTGCGAGCTTGGTGGTCAAATTCTTTCCACCGCGGGTGCGCGCGTTTTGCAAAAGCCAGCGAATGGCCAGCGATTGCTTGCGGAACGGATTCACTTCCACCGGCACCTGATAGTTCGCGCCGCCCACGCGGCGCGTTTTCACTTCCAAAATTGGTTTGGCGTTTTCGATGGCTTTCTTAAAAATCTCGAGCGCGTTGGGATTGCCCTTGGCCGCGATCTGATCCATGGCGCCATAAAAAATCCGCTGCGCCGTGGAGCGCTTGCCATCCCACATCATCGAGCTGATGAACTTCTGCACCAGATCGCTTCCGTATACGGAATCCGCCGGGATGATTCGGCGGGAAACGGCTCCTTTGCGCGGCATCTACAAATCTCCTTACTTCTGTGCGGCTTTTGGCCGCTTGGCGCCGTATTTCGAGCGCCCCTGCTTGCGATTGTCCACTCCGGCGGCGTCCAGTGTTCCGCGAATGATGTGATAGCGGACGCCCGGCAAATCTTTTACGCGGCCGCCGCGGACCAGCACGATGGAGTGCTCCTGCAAATTGTGGCCGATCCCGGGAATGTAAGTGGTTACTTCCACGGCGTTGGTCAAACGCACCCGCGCGACTTTCCGCAGTGCCGAGTTCGGCTTCTTTGGCGTCTGCGTGTACACGCGGATGCAAACTCCGCGCTTTTCCGGACAGCCTTGCAGCGCGGGCGATTTTGTTTTGGCGCGAATTTGTTCGCGGCCGTAACGCACGAGTTGCGAGAATGTGGGCACGACTCTCCCTTAATTTCCGGTCATTTGGCTTTTGTCCGCGCGGAGATATACCGCACCATCACGCGGAAGCCGCTTTCATTAAAGAAAGGGGCTGACTGCGACCACGGAGAGACAACCAAGAAACTCCGTAACGAGACTCGCCAAGGCGAGAACCCGAACCGCAGGCTATTCAGGGTATTGCGGAGAGGCTTAATCGGCTTTGCGGGGCTGGCGCCCCATTTCGGCCGTTCCCCCAACCCCGTTCCGTCCATCTATGTTCCGGGGCGAGAGACCTTCCGTACCAAAAACAGTCAAAAGTCCCTGACCAATCGGTAAGTATAGAGATAGCATGGCTTTGTGTCAAACTAAAAAAGTTGGAAGTCGGTGGAAAACCATTCGCCTTAGCTTCGCTTGTGAAGCGCGCCAGCGTTTCCTGGGATTTACGACCCAAGCCTGTCTGGCTTACTCAAGTCTAAATCTGTGTAAACAAGCGATTTACGGGAGATCATGCCCTCCAGCTACTTAATCTCCATAATTTCTTTTTCTTTGAGAGCAGCCAGGTCTTCGATCTTCTTGGTCTCGCTGTGGGTCAGTTTTTCCAGCTCTTCCAGCGAACGCTTTTTTTCGTCCTCACTGACCTTTTTCTCTTTTTCAAGTTTTTCGACGGCCTCTTTGATATCCCGGCGAATGTTGCGAACTGCGGTGCGATGATTCTCAAGAACCTTGTGCATGTGTTTGACAAGTTCCCGGCGACGTTCTTCGTTGAGCGGCGGGATAGGAATGCGCACCGCTTTGCCGTCGTTGGTGGGATTCAATCCAAGGTCTGAAGTGCGAATCGCTTTATCAATCAACGGGACAACACTGGGATCCCACGGTGTCACCATGATCATGGTGGCGTCGGGTACAGAAAGCGTGCCGAGTTGATTTACCGGCATTGGGGTTCCGTGATAATCCACGCGGATGTGGTCCAGCAAACTTACATTGGCGCGGCCGGTGCGCAGGCCGGAAAGCTCCTTGCGGAAATCCTCGACGGCTTTTTCCATTCGGAGTTTTGCCTGCGCGGACGCGTCTCTGGTATTCGCGATTGTTGTCATTATGTCAGCTGCCTCCGGAAATAAAATCCTCGGCTAATCATTTTGTAGATACGGATTTACTCTGGGCTCACCAGTGAGCCAACTTTTTCCCCCATTACTACGCGTTGAATATTCCCCGGCACGTTCATATTGAAGACGATGATGCGCATCTTATTGTCCATGCAAAGCGAGATCGCCGTAGTGTCCATCACGGAAAGACCTTTTTGAATAACGTCGAGATAGGTGATGCGATCGAACATCTTCGCGCCCGGAACTTTTTCCGGGTCCGCGTCATAAATACCGTCCACGCGTGTGGCTTTGATGATGACATCGGCCTTGATTTCCATGGCGCGCAAAGCCGCGGCGGTGTCCGTGGAAAAATATGGATTGCCGGTGCCCGCGGCAAAAATAACCACACGGCCTTTCTCCAGATGGCGGGCAGCCCGGCGGCGAATGAATGGCTCGGCGACCTGCTGCATGCCGATGGCGCTCATCAAACGCGTGTGGCAGCCAAGTTTTTCGAGTGAATCCTGCAAGGCCAGGCCGTTGATGACTGTGGCCAGCATGCCCATGTAATCGCCGGTGGCCCGGTCAATGGCCATGGATTTCTGGCGCGTGCCACGAAAAATGTTGCCGCCGCCAACCATGATGGCAATCTGCACGCCCAGGTCGCGGACACCTTTGATCTCGCGAGCGATTGCGGCGATGGTTTCGCCATGAATACCGGATTCCTGCGGTCCCGATAGTGATTCACCGGAAAGTTTTAATACGATGCGGCGGTAAGCGGGCTCGCGCCCGCCGGCTCTCGTGACTTCATCAGCTGGCGTGGTGGGCATCGGATGAATTCCGCCGGTACGCCCCTGTGGCGGATTCGGCGGAAATTCTAACAGAAATCGGCGGTTCTCCGCACAGGCTTGAGAAACGAATTTAGGCTTTTGCCGGGACAGCTGAGTCGGGCGGTTCCACGCGCGGCGAGCTGCCTGCGGCGTAAGTTGCTGTGGCGTCGCCCACTTTCATGCGCACGTACCGCCTGACGGAGATTTTCTCTCCGACTTTGGCAATGGCCAGGTCGATCATTTCTTTGACCGTGACGGATTCGTCCCGGATGAAATGCTGTTCGTAGAGGCAATTTTCTTCGTAAAACTTTTCCATTTTGCCCGTGACTATTTTCTCGATCACGTGGTCGGGCTTCCCGGTCTGGCGCGCCTGATCGCGCGCAATTTCGCGTTCGCGCTCGAGGATTTCAGGCGTGACCTCCTCGCGGCGGATAAACCTGGGATCAAGAGCGGCGATGTGCATAGCCAGATCGTGGCACAGCCGCTGAAATTCATCGGTCCGGGCCACGAAATCAGTTTCGCAATTCACTTCCAGCAATACTCCAATCTTTCCTCCAGCGTGTATGTAGCAGCTCACCAAGCCATCGGTGGCCTCGCGCTCAGCTTTCTTCTGCGCCGCGGCTTGTCCCTTCTTGCGCAGGAACTCCACGGCTTTCTCCATATTGGCGCTGGAAGCCGCTAAAGCCGCGCGGCAATCGTTGAACCCCGCTCCAGTAAGCTCGCGCAGCTTCTTTACCAGTTGTGCAGATATATTTACCGGCTCCGGATTCGTGGTCATGGGTCCCAATAAACCTTTCAAATGGATTGTTGAATCGGAAAAGTGGGCCGCGCTTGCGTCAGGCGAAACTCCATTCCCGACTATTTGTCAGCGCCGGCTTCATCCGCCTTCTCATCAACGCTTTCCGCAGGAAGTTCGGGGGTTGCCGCAAGGGCCTGCTCCAGAGCCGCGGGATCGACAAATTCGCCTTCTTGCTTTTCGTAAGCTTCGTATTTGCTGGTGTCTACGTAATCCACGCTTTCATCGATTCCTGTGCTCTCCCCGCCTTCAGTGGACTTGGCCTCGGCCAATTGTGACTGCTCAAAGGATTGCTTGCCCTCGATGACCGCGTCGGAGATTTTGGAGGTGAACAGGCGAATGGCGCGTAGAGCGTCGTCGTTACCGGGAATGACCCAATCCACAACTTCGGGATCACAATTGGTGTCCACAATGGAAACCACCGGAATACCCATGCGGCGCGCTTCGCGCACCGCGATTTCCTCGGCGTTCGAGTCGATCACAAACATGGCCTCGGGCAGCGTGGTCATGTTTTCCATCCCGCCGAGATTCTGATTGAGGTGATCCATCTCGCGCTTGAGGCGCGCGGCTTCTTTCTTGGAAAGCTGCGCCATCCGGCCATCTTCCACCATGGCCTTCAGCGACTTAAGCCGCTTGATGGATTTTTGCAGCGTAGCCCAGTTGGTCAGAGTGCCGCCGAGCCAGCGGTGATTGACGAAAAACATTCCGCAACGGTTCGCCTCTTCCGCAACCGCTTCCTGAGCCTGGCGCTTGGTGCCGACAAAAAGGATAGCTTTGCCCTGGCTGCTCATGTCGCTCACGAACCGCGCAGCCTCGCGGAACATTTTCAAGGTCTTCTGCAGATCAATTATGTGGATCCCATTACGCTCGCCGAAGATATATTCCTTCATCCTCGGATTCCAACGCCGCGTCTGGTGGCCGAAATGAACACCGGCCTCCAGAAGTTCTTTCATCGTAATTTCAACTGCCAACGATCCTCCTCAATGAACTAGATGCTTGCCTGCCGCACAGACTGAATAAACTGAGCAACAAGAGCATCCGTCGTGCCGGCGCCTTGCCGGCCGTGAATTTGGACCCGCAACAATATAGGACGCAGAACAAGACCCATATGACGCGGGGCCAGAACTTTAAGACTCAGGGCCAGAACTTTAGGACACAGACCCGGAGCTTTACGACACGGGGCCTGAGCTAAAAGACGCTGGGCCAGAGCTACGGAACACAGGGCCAGACCTCGTATGCCGCGCTGATATCGCGCGGGGAAAAACTAGCGCTTGCTGAACTGGAAGCGCTTCCGGGCGCCCTTCTGCCCGTACTTCTTGCGTTCGCGCATGCGCGAGTCGCGCGTCATAAAACCGTTGCGGCGGAGACCTACGCGTAAATCCGCATTGAACTTGGAGAGCGCGCGAGAAAGCCCCATGCGCACGGCTCCGGATTGCCCCCCGGGACCGCCGCCCTTGGCCGTGGCGATCACATCCACCTGATCGGTGGTGTTGGTGAACTTCAAGGGCTCGATGGCCGCGTTGCGCCAAGCGATATTATGGAAATAATCGTCAACCGGCCTCCCGTTGACGGTGAACTTGCCAGTGCCTGGCCGGAGAAAAACTCGTGCGACCGATTCTTTGCGGCGCCCGGTGCAATTAATCAGAGCGGGCTTTGCGCCCTCGATTGGTTGTGAAGTCAAACTCACTGTTCCTCCAACTGCCAAAGTCTCAATCCCAATTCCTGCAGCCCAAAACGCGCAGTCTTGCCGACACTCTCATCCCCGAAGACAAGTTCAATTACAGAGGGGCCCAAAACCGAGGACGCGTGTGCAGGACGATACCTGGAAACCAGTGCAGCTTACGACGCAAGCGGCTGAGGCTTCTGACCGGTATGACGTGCCAGACCTTTGTCGTCCAAATAAATACGCAGCTTCTTCGCGCGGTGGGCGCGCAACTTATTTTTGGGCAGCATTCCCAGAATTGCTTCGCGGACCATCCAGTCGGCGCGATTCACGCGCAGACGCTTCGCGGGAATTTCCTTTAGTCCACCGGGCCAGCCGCTGTGATGGCGGTAAATTTTTTGATCGAGTTTGTTCCCGGTCATGCGGATCTGATTGGCATTGATGATCACCACATGATCGCCGCAATCAATATAAGGAGTGAATCCCGGCTTATCTTTGCCGATGAGCAGACGCGCCACACGGGTGGCCAATCGTCCCAGAACTTGATCTTTCGCATCCACAACAAACCAATTCAGGCCTTGGTGAAGGTCGTCATGGTCCTTGCCTCGAGGTACGTATGTCCGCCCGCCCACAGTCACACCTTTCCCTTTGAATATAAACGTAAAGAGTAGATTAGGGAGGAGAGTTTGTCAACGCGTGACGGGCGGCAGTGGGTCAGTTTACGAGTTGGCGACAAGTCACCCGTGATAGATCGGCATGGGAAGCTGGACACTCAAGTGGCTTGGAATCATTTCCTCAGGTAATTCGACGTGCCTGTCATCGCCCACCGCGCCGAGCTCAGGGCACAACTGAAACCAAAATTTCAAAGCTAAGGCGATAGGCCGACGCGATGTATCAGGTCGGTATAGCGCGGATCAGAGCGCACGGGGTCTAGCCATAACGCAGCAACCTTAATATTCGGCATGTTTGGATAACGCGCCCTATACGCCTTTTCAAGCCAGTCAAAGGCCTCATCCGTTCGACCGAGGCGGACACATAATCTGGCGATAACGAAATAGTGTGGGTGGTTCAACTGGCGCTTTTCCGTTTCCAGGCGTTTCTCCCAAAATCCCCTGACACCCGACGCGGAAAAGACGCTTCGCAGCGATTCAATCTGCTCGGAACTCTGGCCGGACAATGCCTCCGCCTTCAGTTCTTCGGTCACAGCTTCCGCGTACATTCCTTTTTCCTCGTAACTCCAAACCAGGGCGCCATGAGCCGCCCTGAAATTGGGATCCAACAGAAGTGTCCTGCGGAATGCGCCAATGGCCTCATCCTGTCGGCGGGACCAGCTATAAATCCAGCCCATTCCCATGCTAACGCTAGGCGAAAGCGGATCCAGGTCGCGAGCCCGGACCGCCTCGGCCATCGCTTCATCAAACCGTCCCATGATCCCCAAGAAGGTCGAGTAGCTGCCGTGGCCAAAAGCGTCATTTGGACTCAGTTCGAGGCCCCGGCGAAATTCCCGCTCGGCTTCCGCCCAATTCCAGTCGAAGCGAAAATGGACGTTTGCCATCGCCAAGTGCGCTTCCGCAAGCTGGTCATCAAGCTCCAATGCTTTCTTTGCTGCGGCCGCGCCTTTCGACCAGGCTTCCGGAGTAGGTAACTCCATCCCTTGGAAGGAACCAAACGCGTAACAAAGGGCCAAACCGGCATAAGGAGGAGCATAATTGGGCTCCTTTTCTATGGCCATTTTGAAATAGCGAATTGCGCTGTCGGATCCCTCTTTCGAAGAGCGCTCCCAAAAACTGTAACGGCCTCTCAGATAATACTCGAAGGCCTGCGAATCAATGATGTTTGGGTTGGTGATCGGCACCCCCCTCCCGGTCAGTTTTGCTCGAATTTGGGAGGCAATAGCCTGAGCCACACGGCTCTGAAGAGTAAGAGCATCGCTCAATTCACCCTGGAACTCGTCAGCCCAAAGATGCTGGTCCGATGCCGTGCGGATAAGCTGTGCAGTAATCCGCACGTTATGGTTCGAGCGGGCGACGGTACCTTCCACAACAGCATCCACGTTCAGCTCCCGCCCGATTTCCGCCACAGGCTTGTGGGCACGTTTGTATTGCATGATCGAGCTGCGGGATATCACCCGTACCGCGTCCAGCTTGGCCAGGTTGGTGATCAGTTCGTCGGTCATCCCGTCGGCAAAGTACTCCTGCTCTGGATCAGCAGAGAGGTTTTCCAGAGGGAGTACAGCGATGGAGTGAATCTCGAGACCGGAGGTTATTGCTTTTCTGTGCCGCGCGATCAGGTAGCCGCCGCCTGAAAGCAATGTAATCAGCAAAATCAACAGCGCCGCAACCCACCTCGACCGATGTGCAACGTGCACGTGCGCCACCAAAGGATTGGAGGTGGATGCAGTCCCGTCCGAATTGATTCGTTGCTGAGTGATGCCGCCTGTCTTCTGGACTTCCGGTGGATCAATCCGTGGCGGTGAATGTTTGCTGACAGGAAAAATAAAGCGGTAGCCCAAGCGCGGGAGAGTTTCCACAAAACGGGGGTTTTCAGCGGAATCGCCCAGTGCTATGCGAACTCGCTTGATCGCTGTGTTCAAGCCTAATTCGAAGTCGACGAAAGTGTTTGCAGGCCAGATCTGGCGCTGAAATTCTTCACGTGTGACCAGGTCGCCGGGTTTCTCCAGTAGAAGTTGTAGAACGCGAAATGGTTGGCCTTGAAGTTTTATCCTCAGCCCATGCTTGCGCAGCTCGCGGCTTCGCAGATCTACTTCGAAGACGCCAAAACTGACAACGCGCAGCTCTGAGGCGCTTTCCATCCCGACTGGACACTCTCACGCAAGTGTCGAAAAGTCTATCACAAGAACGAATTCGCGCGACCGGGTGCCGCCACTCGAGTCGTTAACTCTTGTCCTATCTTGTGTTTGGGTCGCCCGAAACATTTCACCCGCTGTCTATTGCAACCTGAGCGAATCTGCAAAATTGTGCGCATCGCAATCGCGCTACTCCATATGAGATGCGGCTGGATTTAATGGTCATCAGGAACGAATAAGCTGAGCGAAGGAAACTGATGAAACGACCGGCGATACTGGGAGTTGCAGCACTCTTGTGTCTTGTAGGATGCGGAGGCGGCATGGGCTCGAGCGTCATCAACGAGCCTAATCCCATTCCAGCGGTCACTTCTGTATCGCCGAACACTGTCATGGCCGGTGGCACAGCTTTCACGCTGACGGTCAATGGGACGAATTTCGTTGCAGCTTCGGTCGTTAGCTTCGGGGGAACGGTGGCCGTGACCACATTCATCAACTCCATTCAACTGACTGCTGCGATACCTGCTGGGGCTATAGCCTCTGCCGGCACGGCGATGGTGACTGTAACTAACCCCGCGCCGGGTGGCGGCACATCGAATGGCTTGAACTTCACGATTGCACCCGTCACCAACAATCCCAGCCCTACGGTTACCACGATCTCGCCAAACACTGCCAATGCTGGGGGCGTAGCTTTCACGCTGACGGTCAATGGGACGAATTTCGTTCCAGCTTCGATTATCAGCTTCGGGGGAACGGCTGCCACCACCACATTCGTCAGCTCCACCCAACTGACTGGAACAATCCCAGCCGCAGCCATAGCCTCAGCCGGCACGGCGACCGTGACTGTGACCAATCCCGTGCCGGGAGGGGGCACGTCGAATTCGGTGAACTTCACGATTGCCCCCGCGTCCCCCAATCCTATCCCCACAATCGCTACCCTGGACCCAGGCTGCGCCCCGCCCAATGGACCGGCCTTCAGTCTGTTGGTGAGTGGCTCAGGTCTTGTGCCCAGCTCGGTCGTACAGTGGAATGGGAGCGCTCTGCCAACAACATTTAATGGCCTGGTCAACGGGTTTCTTTCGATCCAAGCCCAAGTACCAGTAAGCGACCTTGTCGTGGCCGGGGCACCCGTCGTGGCCACCGTCACAGTCTTCAACCCTCCACCCGGCGGGGGGACCTCGAGCGCCTCAAACTTCACGATAACTGCAGGGGGAGTGGGTCCGCAGTCAATCGCTGTGGACCGTATGGGAAAGTTCGCCTATGTGGCGAATGAGGGTTGTCCTGACGCCTTCCTCGGCACCGTGTCCATGTACACCATCGATGCCACCACCGGAACCCTAACGCCCATAGGGACGCCCGTGACGTCAAATGATGAAGGTGGCCAGTCCGCGAGCATAGATCCCCTTAGCAGGTTTGCCTATGTGGCGAATTGGGGCGAGGGTGATACTGTCGGTAGCGTCTCCTCCTATACAATCAACGCGACGACCGGTGCTTTAACGTTTACAGGAACGACACAGGCTCCATGTGCCCCGCCTCCGAGTCCGGGTTCTTGCGCTCCCTGGTCGATTGCTGTGGATCCATCAGGCAAATTCGTTTATGCGGCGAATGAGGGTGGGCTTGCTCCAACCAGCGTATCCATTTTTATAATCGATCCCACGACCGGGGCTTTGACATCAATTGGGGTGATCGCCGTGGGAGGCCGTGCCGAAGCGGTGAGTGTGGATCCCACGGGCAAATTCGTATATGCAGCGACCGTGGGAGTCCCTCCTGATTTTCCTGGCAACGTGTCCGAGTACGCCATCGACGCCAGCAGCGGACTCTTGACTTCGATAGGTACGATCCCTGCAGGAACGAACTCTACCTCCGTTGCTGAGGATCCTGCGGGGAAGTTCGCCTACGTGACGAACTCCGGGTCGAACGACGTGTCGATGTACAACATCAACACGACAACTGGAGCCCTAACCTCTATCGGTCAGGTCAGCGCAGGAATAATGCCTTCGTTTTTGGCCGTGGATCCAACTGGCAAGTTCGCCTATGTGGCGAATTCCGGTTCGAACGATGTCTCGATGTACACCATCGACGCGAACATGGGGACTTTAACGCCTATCGGGACCATAGCCACCGGATCGTCCCCCACATCGATCGCAATCCATCCATCCGGGAAATTTGTTTATGTCACGAATTGGGGCGCGAGCAGCGTTTCCATGTACAGCATCAATGCCACCACAGGAGCCTTAACGTTGATAGGGACGGTAGGCACGTGAGCGGGCGGTCCAAGATCACCGATTGAGGATCATCCTCGAAGTTGTTCAACACGACGCATTCCCCGAGTACTCCTGCGATTCCCGGCGTAAGACGGGCAAAATCTCCGAAGTAACAAAGCGGAACGCATCTCCGGTTTAGGCGACATCTCAAGTCGGACCGAGGCTCGGTCATTGGACGCAATTGGTCTTGCCTCTGCGAATGACATTTGTCACCATCAACTCGGTTTCATCAATGCCTGGCAAATCGTCGTGAGCATCTGAAAGGAGGCCACTGATGCATGCCGCCGTGCTCCATGCTCTCGGCAAACCGCCGCGCTTTGAGGAATTTCCCGATCCAACTCCCGGCGAGGGTGAGGTGCTAATAAAAGTCTCCGCGGCTGCGCTGAAGCCTGTGGACAAACAGATGGCGGCCGGAACGCACTATGCCAGCCCGCGCGAGTTTCCTGTCGTATGCGGAATGGATGGGGTGGGGCGGCTCGAAGACGGCACGCGAGTGTTCTTCGGCGGAGCGCGGCGGCCCTACGGCGCCATGGCCGAGCGCAGTGTGGTTCGGGGAGTGCAGTGTTTTTCGATCCCTGAAGAACTGGACGATGTCACAGCGGCGGCCATTCCCAATCCCGGTGTGTCGGCCTGGCTGTCTCTCAAGCACAGCGCTAAGCTGGCCGCCGGCGAAACGGTCCTGATCCTCGGCGCCACAGGAGTCGCGGGCAAACTGGCGGTACAGATCGCCAAGATCTTGGGCGCGGGACGCGTCGTTGCGGCAGGGCGCAACGAAAAGGCGTTGAGCGCACTTCGTGAGATTGGCGCCGACTCGACGATTCGCCTAGACAGTCCCGATGAAGAACTGATCGCAGCCTTCCGCCGCGAGACCGGCGAAAAGCGTTTCGATGTGATCATCGACTATCTATGGGGCGGCCCGACCGAAGCTCTGCTGAAAGCCATCGCTGGAAAGGAATTTGCGATGGGTGAGTCGGAAACTAGACTGGTGGAAGTGGGCGAGAGCGCTGGATCTACAATCACTCTGCCCGCGGCAGTCCTGCGAAGCACGGCGCTGACGATTCTAGGAACCGGAGGCATGCCGTCTTGGGACATACTCACCGACGCGTTCCAACAAGTGACGAACAGCGCAGCCCGCGGCAGATTGCGCATCGAGACAGAGCGCGTTCCGCTCGCCCAGATCGAGAATGCCTGGGAACGCGACGCACACGGCCATAGGCTGGTCGCAATCCCATAATCTGACAAAAGTGCCGGCCGCGGAGGCGAGAGGCTGCATGCATCTAATTCGATTGTTGGCGACTTCCTGCTCTTGCCCGGGGGGTGGGCCTGCGTCGTAAAGGCTGTTGGATCGCTTTGTTTGTGCTGCGCGATGCAAGGAAGCAAAAACTGTAAAACTCCATCGACCCTCCTGCGTTCAACTTCGGGCGGGCCTTGCTAATGCCAGGGCCACGGCTCACTCGCGATCGAGCGCTAGTGCGCAGCCTGAGCGGGAATGGGAGCGGGCGTACCATCCGACCAGCGGCGTACCGGAATCAAGAAGACGGTCAGGCGCTCCTCCCGATTTTGAAAGGTGATAATCGGTGATCCGGGAAGATCCGCGCCCCACACTTTGGAATCGGTTTCGGGAGTGAAAAACATTAGATGCGGAAGCCACGGTCCGCCAGCTTGGTCGCCCAAATAACCCTGCTTCGAGAGCATGTAGGACATCGCGCCTGGCTCCGGTGCCGGCAGCTCCTTCTTGTCGATGGCCGCGGCGACAGCCTCAAACATCTGTGCTTTCGTCCGTCCGGCGATGACCAGCTCGGTCTTTTTGATCGTGCGCGGAAGGTAGGACCGCACCGCAGGAGGATTGAGGCAGAGAGGACCGCGCAATTTGGGATTCCAAAAGTCCGGAGCGTTGATTCCGGCAGTCCACGACCGTTCAACCAGGCATACGAAACCGTTCTTCCCCGGAACGGCAGTTTCATAGCCCGCTTTGCCCAGAACCAGAACTTCGGCCTCGGCGGAGATAGAGTCCGGCGCAGCGCTGCGCGCCAGTTTGATCTCTTCGTTGCGATCCGGCATCAGGTATTGTTCGAGCGGAGCCATGGCCGGATAGGCTGTCTTCGCATCTTGAGCTTGCACGGGCCAGGCCACGGCGAACATGGCCACCAGTGCGATGCTGTGGATTGCGCTTGCCCCGAATCTAGTTCGCGTCATAGGTCTCTCCTAGTTCGTAAGAGATGGACAGCGTTCCGGGGTGCAGGGATGTAAGATTGATATCAACGTATCACGCGTGGTGGCCGCTTGGCAAGATACGATGTTATCCATATGATTGTTTTGTGGGTGCTTCTTTGAACCCATCCTTGAAAACAACGCAGCTGGTCCGCGATTCCTGTCTCTGTCTGCACGTACAGCGAGCGGCACGAGCACTGGCGCGACGGTTCGACGATGCTCTGCGCCCCATCGGCCTAACCCACGGCCAATTTTCGCTGATGATGTCTCTAAACCGTCCGAAACCGGCGGGCATGAGTGCGGTGGCAACGCTCTTGGCCATGGACCGCACCACGTTGACGGCCGCGCTCAAGCCTTTGCGGCGACGCGGCCTGGTCAAGGTCGCACCCGACCCAGCCGACAGTCGCGGCCGTCTGATGACACTGACTGCAAGAGGACGAACTTTGCTGATCCGCGCGGTTCCCGTCTGGCGCAAAACTCATGCCAAGATCGAGGCGCTTCTGGACGATGGCGAGTCCACCCGGCTGCGGAAGAATTTGCGAGTGCTCTCTTGATCCATTTTTTTGAAGTGCGGCGGCAAGCCGCCGGACTCCAGAAACGGAGTTGAAGGAGGCAAAGAACGAGGTTCTGGGCGGATGATCGCCAAATCGGAAGAAATTCGCTGACTTCCAGATGGCCCGTCGCCCGGGAACAATCATCACGAGCCGCTTGGTGTAGAATCCGCTTCATCGGTTCAAGTCCAAAGGGTTGAAACATATCGCTTCTGGACCTTTCCTATGATCGGCCGAACACTCGCACACTACCGGATCAATGCCGCAATCGGCGCGGGCGGAATGGGCGAGGTATACCGCGCCACAGACACAAAGCTGAGCCGCGAAATTGCGCTAAAGATCCTGCCGCCGGACATGGCGCGCGATCCAGACCGCCTGGCCCGCTTCCAGCGTGAAGCTCGCACCGTCGCCGCCCTCAACCACCCCAACATCGTTACAATCTACTCGGTGGAAGAAGCAGAGGGAGTTCACTTCCTCACCATGGAGCTTGTCGAGGGTCGCTCGCTAAAGGACTGCATTAAGGAGGGGGGAATGCCCGTCGAGCAAATCGTGGAGATTGCTCGAGCGCTGGGCGAGGCGCTTGCGGCGGCGCATGAAAGGGGCATCATGCATCGCGATTTGAAGCCCGCCAATGTGATGGTGACTGAGGACGGGCGTGTCAAAGCGCTGGACTTCGGGATTGCAAAGGAAATCCAACTCGAAGGCGACGGCGTTACGCTGATTGCGGCGGATAGCACTCAAGCGGGCGTGGTGATGGGGACGCCCGCCTACATGTCACCAGAGCAGATCACTGGCCGCATGCTTGACCACCGCACGGACATTTTCTCCCTGGGCGTCATGCTGCACGAAATGGCAACCGGCCAGCGGCCTTTCGTAGGTCGGTCTCCAGCTGAGCTGATCTCGGCGGTCCTGAATGACACCCCCCCGCTCGTAACGGACGTGTGTTCGGATTTGCCCAGTGATCTGGCGCGCATCATCCGGCGCTGCCTGGAGAAGGATCCGCGCCACCGGCTGCAGACGGCGCGGGACGTGGGCAATGAGTTTCGCGATCTGGCAAAATGCCTGTCGCGGAAGGAAGGTACGTCCAGCTCAACACCGCGTTCGACGACTTCGTACGACTCGGGCGCGGCCCGCACCGACGAGGGCTTCTGGGTTGCAGTACTGCCGTTCAAGCACAAAGGGGCGAATGCAGGACTCGACGCATTGGCCGAAGGAATCACCGAAGAAATCATCACGGGACTGTCGCGATTCTCGTACCTGCGCGTGATCGCAAGGAACTCGACAGCGAGATTCGCCAGTGAGTCGGGCGATGTGCGGACCATCGGCAAGGAGCTTGGAGCGCGTTATTTGATGGAAGGGAGCTTGCGCCAGGCGGGTTCGCGGCTGCGAATTGGGGTACAGCTCGTCGATGCCGTCTCCGGCGCTCATCTGTGGGCGGAAACCTACGAGCGTTCCTTCTCGCCCGACACACTTTTCGAACTTCAGGACGACATTGTGCCGCGCGTCGTGTCCACTGTTGCCGACATGCAAGGTGTCTTGCCACGAAACATGACCGAAGCACTCCGCAACCACGATCCCGATAAACTCACCCCTTACGAGGCTCTGCTGCGCAGTCTTGGTCACCACCAGCGACTCACAGCAGCGGAGCACGCGGTTGCGAGGACTGTCTTGGAGCGCGCCGTGCAGCAGCCACCAGATCGTGGCGACTGTTGGGCTATGCTCTCATGGCTGTACCGCGAAGAGTATACGCATGGCTTTAATCCTCGGCCCGATCCTCTAGGGCGTGCGTTAACCGCAGCTCGCCGCGCCGTCGATGCAGCCCCGACCAACCATCTAGCTCATGCCGCTTTGGCCGCGGCCTTGTTCTTCCACCATCAATTGGGCGCTTTTCGTGCTGCGGCGGAGCGCTCCCTCGCCCTCAACTCGATGGATGGACTCACCGGCGCTTATCTCGGATTCCAAATCGCCTACAGCGGCGACTGGGAAAGGGGTTGTGCTCTGGCGGAACGCGCCACTCAGCTCAATCCCAATTCTCCGGGCTGGTACTGGTTTCCGCTCATCTTGAATGCGTACCGCCAGGGGGACTACCGGCGGGCGCGTGACCTAGTTCAGAAAGTCAACATGCCCGGTTTCTGACGCACACAGTTCATGCTCGCGGTCTGCAACGGTCAACTCGGCGAGTTGGAAACAGCGCGAAATGCAGTTCGCGAGTTGCTGAGGATCAGGCCGGACTTCCTGGTGGCCTGGCGTGAAGAACTGTGCAAGTGGTGGGATGTCGAACTGGTCGAACACCTGATTGATGGGCTGCGCAAGGCGGGACTGGAGATTTCCGGCAGCGTTCGTGAGACTCGCCCAAGTAAACCTGCGGCTCCGTGAAGCACCAAAATGAGTGAACCCCTCTCCCGGCCACGGCTTCGGGAGGTTTGTCAGCTACTCGGAAACTGACGCACTACCGGTATTTCATGAGAGAGTGAGCGGAAGCGGGCGCTCCGGTCATCCGGAGCGCCCGCGAAAATACGACAGCGGTGAAATAATCTTTAGATCGAGGCCTTTGGAACGGAGGCGACCGGCGTACGCGTGTAAGCAGGTTTGTCGAGATCCGAATGGCCGGCGTTTTCCGCGGCCTTATCAATCTCAATGGACCCTTTAAAGTACGCGCCGTCTTCGATCATGATGCGCGCGGTGGTCAGATCACCGACGACCGAGCCGTCTTTCTTGATTTCAATGCGATCGCGGGCGCGGAGGTTTCCCTTCACGCTGCCATAGACGACCACTTCACGTGCGACCACATCAGCGCTGACCTTGGCGGTCGAGCCGACCGTGAGTTTCCGGTCTTCGAGCTGGATCAGGCCCTCGACGCTGCCATCGACCAGCAGGTCTTCGTGCCCGGTAATTTCACCCTTCACGTGCAGGCTGGCGCCCAGTCGCGCAGTGCCGCCGCTGGAAGAATGTGTTCCCACTGGACGTAGTGCGTCGGTGCTCATTGGTGTTGCCTCCTTGATGATTGCCGGAGCAGGTTTCGGCGGCATCGCGACCTTCGGTTCCGGAACCGAGGGCGAAGCTGGTTGGTCAGGCTTCTTTCCCCACATAGCCATAAGTCCTCCCAGGACCAGTACCTGCCGCCGCACGGGCCGACATGGCTGGACCGGGGTGCAAAGCACTGTATTACTTTGTATTGAGCTGGGGCAATACCTAAGCGGGCTAAGGGTGTCGGGAATGATACTACGAAAATGGCTTGGCGGGTAACAAATCGGGACCGGCGGGGGCGGACGGTTGTGCGCCCGGAGATCACTCCGCGAAACGCACCCTAGCAGATCATTCGGGAACTGCGGGACTGCGCCCATACAATGGCGACGGATTGTGTGAGCCGCTTTCGGCGACCGGAATCTCAATATTTCCGGAGGACTCCGATTACGCGGCCCTGGACCTTCACGTCAGAAGCTGGGACGATAATTGGGTTCATCTCGCTGTTGGCGGGCTGAAGGCGAATCTTGCCTCCAGGCTCGCGATAGAAACGCTTCAAGGTGGCGTCGGTGCCGCCGACCAGAGCGACCACAATTTCGCCGGGATTGGCGACCTGGGTTTGCTCGACGACGATGTAGTCACCGTCGAGGATGTGATCGTCCCGCATGGAGCTACCTTTCACCTGAAGGACATAGCTGTTGCCGCTGCGGACGAACTCGCCGAGAGAAAGAGTCTCACTTTCTTCGATGGCTTCGAGGGGACGCCCGGCGGCAATGCGGCCCATCATGGGAATTTCGACGGATTGACGATCGGCAACCTGCTCGCGAACGGGCTTGGGAAGGTGCTGCACTTCAATGGAGCGGCTCTGGTTGTAACCCCGGCGGATGTAGCCCTTCTTCTCAAGAGTAGTGATGTGCTTGTGGACGGTTGCCAGTGAGTGCAGTTTCAAATGTTTGGCGATTTCCTCAAAGCTGGGCGAATAGCCGTGCTTGTTCAGGAAGCTGACCAGCAGGTCGAGCACTTCCTTTTGCCGTTTGGTAAGGGCCATCTCGTCATTGCCTCGCAAAAACTACGTTGCCACAACCAAGAAACAAGGAGAATTCTAGGCGAAGTAAAAGCGAAAGTCAACCTTTGGCGGGTCAGGTTGCATGAGCGAACGTGATTGCGCGGACAACCTCGATTCATTTAACAGAGACGACGGGGCAGTTAAAAGCTAATCTTGCTATAGCCTCGATGCTTCCCGTCAACCTAGCTAGGAAAATGCTTGCTCTCTCTCTGATAATGGTAGGAGTTGCAGCCTCTGCCGTATCCGTTGGCTCCGAGTGGAATCAACATGATGCACTCAAGGAGCGAGTCCCAATTTTTTCAGAGTATCAGATAAAAAATCAGTACAGGGCGTTGAGTGCAAATCCAAGAATAACAGGTCATTGGCGCAAGTTCAGAACTCGAATTCGGGAGGGAGCGGCCAATCCTCCAAACTTCGCAGGTGCCTTTAGGATTGTAAAATGGGGATGCGGCTCGGATTGCATTATGTTCGCGCTAATTGATCTGAGGGATGGGTCTATCTATGACCCACCCTTTGATAGTCTCTGGTTAGATGCTTATGCCGTATATGGTTGGTACGGCAAGGGCCTGGTATTTCGGCCGGACAGTAGCCTGCTTATAGTAGATGGATGCCCTACGGAAAAGTGCGCGACATACTACTACGAATGGACTGGGACTTCATTCAAATTGGTCTACACGAAAACGAAACATCCTAAAGACTGAAACAGTTACTGCACCAAATCACACATTCCATTATTGAGCACCCAATTAATCTTCCTGCGCCTTTGAAGGCGAAGCAATTTGAGGAATCGCAAATTACATTTTCTCGAGAGTAGGTACGAGGACCATTCGCCCGAGGAGGCCGCCGCGGCGCATGGAGTCGAGAATTTCGTTGATTTGAGCGAGGGGTCGAGATTCCACTTTGCAATGGAGTTTGCCCGCGGCGGCCAGCGCGAGAGTGTCGCGGACATCCTGACGTGTGCCGACTACGCTGGTGAGGATGCGCGCTTCGTTGCGCGCGAGTTTTACGGCGTCGAAGGTCAGCAGCTCGTAGGGGAGTCCGACGATCATCACCGCGCCTCCCGCGCGCGGAACCGTGAAGGCTGCGTCGTAGGCGGATTTCGCCGGAGTGGCAACTAGTGCGAGGTGAACTCCACCGGATGCGCGAAGCTCCGCGGCTGCATCCTTCTTCACGGAGTTGAGCGTTTGCTGGGCGCCGGATTCGCGAGCGAGCGCAAGTTTAGCGTCATCCACATCTACGGCTACGACTTCAGCGCCCATGGCGCGGGCGACTTGAACGGCAAGATGTCCGAGGCCGCCAATGCCGAAGATGGCGACGCGCTGGCCGGGCTTAACTTCCGCATTGCGGAGAGCGCGATAGACGGTAACGCCCGCGCAGAAAAGCGGCGCGGCCTCCACAGATGAAAGCGATTCTGGAATCGAGATGACGTGAGAGGCTTTGGCGACCATGAACTCAGCGTAGCCGCCATTCACGGTGACGCCCGTGATCGCACGATTCTGACAAATGTTTTCGCGGCCCTCCAGGCAATTGCTGCACGTGCCGCAGCTCCAGAAAACCCAAGGGACGCCGACACGGGTGTCGCGGAGATTAGCGGAAACTCCTGCGCCCACCTCCATTACGCGGCCGACGATTTCATGTCCGGGGATTAGAGGGCGACGGATGAGCTTGGCGAATGCGGGCCAGTCTCCGCTGACTAGATGCAAATCAGAGTGGCAAACACCGCAAGCTTCAATTTGGAGGAGGACTTCGCCATCTCCCGCAACCGGAATGGGCACATCTTCAAGGGAAAGCGGTTGGCCAAATTCGTGGAGGATTGCTGCGCGCAAGGAGCGGCTCCCTAGTCCCGGTGAAGCGCGCATTATAGGCGCGTGGGCGTTGTGAGCCAAGTGACTGCAGTCACAGATTTTGGTCAATGCAATGAGGTTGACTTACGGGAACGCAACGCGGCGGCGCGTTTGGCCGTCTATGATTGTGATATGATTTAGGTTCGCGCTCGGGTTTCAGGCTTGCACGACGGAAGTCCGCCCAGCCAAGTCCCGGCCAGGCAGCAAACCAAGACCCAAGACCAAAGAAGCACTGCGAAGCATGCGGTGGAAATTGATCCTAGACGCCGGGCTGCGAGTGTCACTTAAGCTCAGGCAAGCAGGGGACTTATGGCAACCACAATAGAAACTCCGAGGCAGATTAAGAAGGAAGTTCTGGATAAGGCCGTCATCCGCTTTTGCGGCGATTCCGGCGATGGCATGCAGATCACCGGGAACCAGTTTACGAATACCGTGGCGCTTTATGGAAACGACCTGGCCACATTTCCCGACTATCCGGCCGAAATCCGGGCGCCTGCGGGGACGCTGCCCGGGGTGAGCGGATTCCAGGTGCAGTTCTCGTCCGGGGACGTCTATACCCCCGGAGACAGCGTGGATGCGCTGGTGGCAATGAATCCTGCGGCGCTGAAGATGAATCTTGCCGATCTGAAGCCGAACGGAATCCTGATCGTTAACAAGGACGACTTTGGAGAGACGGATTTGCGCAAAGCGCAGGCCACCTCCAATCCGCTGGAAGATCACTCTTTGGATGCCTACCGGCTATTTGCGGTGGAGCTTACCCGGCTGACGCGCGTGGCGCTGCAGGAATTGGGTCTGGACGCGAAGAGCATGGACCGCTGCAAGAATTTCTTCGCGCTGGGGATGTGCTTCTGGCTTTACAACCGGCCCATGGATTCCACCGTCCGGTGGCTGGATGACAAATTCAGTAAGAAGCCGCTGCTAGCGGAAGCAAACAAGCGCGCCATGAAGGCGGGGTATTCCTTCTGCGAAGCGACCGAAGCCTTTCAGATTTCTTATGAGATTCCCCCCGCGCACCTTTCTCCCGGCACATATCGCAATTTGAGCGGGAACCAGGCGCTGGCGTTGGGATTTGTGGCGGCGTCTCAAAAATCGGGGCTGCCGCTTTTTCAGGGCTCCTATCCAATTACACCGGCGTCGGATATTTTGCACGAGCTTTCCATGTACAAAGATTTTGGCGTGACCACATTCCAGGCGGAAGACGAAATTGCAGCGATTACTTCGGCGATCGGCGCCTCCTATGCCGGCGCGCTGGCCATCACGACCACATCGGGTCCGGGCATGGCGCTGAAGACAGAGGCCATGGGGTTGGCGATTGCGGTCGAATTACCGCTGGTGATTGTTGACGTGCAGCGCGGCGGGCCTTCCACTGGATTGCCGACCAAGACGGAGCAGGCGGATTTGCTGCAAGCGCTCTACGGGCGCAATTCTGAGGCGCCCATTCCGGTGCTTGCGGCGGCGACTCCAGGCGATTGTTTCTGGATGGCGATGGAGGCCAGCCGAATCGCCGTGAAATATATGGTGCCTGTGATTCTTCTTACGGACGGGTATCTGGCAAACGGCGCGGAGCCGTGGCGAATTCCGAAGCTCAATGAACTCCCGGAGATTCCCGTCAAGTTCGTGACAGATCCAACAAATTTTCACCCTTATAGCCGCAACCCGGCGACGCTCGCGCGTCCCTGGGCGATTCCCGGGACACCGGGGTTGGAGCACCGGTTGGGGGGGCTTGAAAAGCAGGATGTCACAGGAAACATCAATTATGAGCCGCTCAATCACGAGCACATGGTCCGGCTGCGCGCCGCCAAGGTTGAGGCGATCGTGCAGGACATTCCAGACATCGTTCCTGTGGGTGATCCTGAGGGCGATTTGCTGATTGTGGCTTGGGGCTCGACTTACGGGGCGATCACCGCGGGCGTCAATGCTCAGCGGGCGCTTGGGAAGCGCATCGGGCATGTACACCTGCGGAACTTGAATCCATTCCCGCGCAACTTGGGTGAAGTGATGCAGCGCTATCGCCACGTGCTGGTGCCGGAAATGAATATGGGCCAGCTCGTTCTGGTGCTGCGGTCCAAGTATTTGGTTGATGCGCAGGGGTTCAACAAAATTCAGGGCCGCCCGTTCAAGCAAGCGGAAATTGAAGGAAAGATCGAAGAGATACTGGATTAATCGCGATTGGGGCCACGGGCCTGTTAAGGAGAGTTGATTATGGCAACGACAACACTTCCTCCGCTGACGAAAAAGGATTTTCAAACCGATCAGGAAGTCCGGTGGTGCCCGGGCTGCGGCGACTATGCCATTCTGTCCGCGGTGCAGTCGGTGTTTCCCGAGCTGGGGATTCCGCGTGAGAAATTTGTCGTGATTTCCGGGATCGGATGCTCGAGCCGCTTTCCGTACTACATGAACACATTCGGCTTTCACACGATTCATGGCCGTGCGCCGGCGGTTGCGACCGGACTGAAACTGATACGTCCGGACCTGGAAGTCTGGGTGGCGACTGGAGACGGAGACGCGTTGAGCATCGGCGGAAATCATACGATTCACATGCTTCGCCGGAACGTTGGTCTGAAGGTGCTGTTGTTCAACAACAGAATTTATGGCTTGACCAAGGGACAATATTCGCCGACTTCGGAAATTGGGAAGAAGACGAAATCCACTCCCTATGGCACGGCGGACCGTCCATTCAATCCGGTTTCTTTGGCAATCGGATCGGAAGCGACGTATGTAGCGCGGACCGTGGATGTGTTCATGCAGCACATGAAGGACACCCTGAAATCCGCAGCCGCGCACAAAGGCGCCGCTTTCATTGAAATTCTCCAGAACTGCAACATTTTCAATGATGGCGCGTGGCACGACCTGACGGAAAAGGAAGTCCGCAGCGAACACGTGGTGCAGCTCGAACACGGCAAGCCGCTAATCTTCGGCAAGAATCGCGACAAGGGCATCAAAATGGACGGGCTGGAGCTGGAAGTCGTCCAATTGGGAAATGGCGTCACGGAGAAAGACCTGCTGATCCATGACGAACATCATCCGCGGGCTTCTTACGCTTTTGTGCTTGCACACATGGAACATCGTCCGGGCTTCCCGACTCCCATTGGAGTTCTGCGCAACTGGGGCGATGTGCCGCGCTACGAAGATGTGGTAACGACGCAGATCAAGGACGTGATCGCCAAGAAGGGCGCGGGGGATTTGGCAAAGTTGCTGCTCGCGGGAGATACCTGGGAAGTGAAGGCATAAACACAGTTGACGAGCTATTCAGAAGCATGAGCGGCGGAGACCTTGGCCTCCGCCGTTTTACTTTTCGACATGTAATCAATATAGAGTATCCTTCCGCGTACATTCTTACGGGAGGAGGCCTATGTGCGCATCTCAATCTCCGCATGGAGGGAATAATTCACCGCCGGTGGCTGGGCTCGCTTTTCGCGTGGTGATTGTTCTTTTCGTGTTGTCCCTCATTTTTCCGACCGGCATTAATTCCTTTTTAGGCGCGCAAAAGGTTCGCAAGTATCCAAATTCAGATAAGGGATTTCAGGATTTCATCGAAGATGTGTTGGATGCAGCCAGGAAAAACGATCAAGCGAGTCTGCTCGAATTTACAAGCACAATGGTACTGCCCGATTCAGAAAAGTGGTTCGATGGGCTCTTCGGGGGTGATTTCGGACCAAGTTACGCGAGAAAGTATTCAGGAATCAGCGACAAAATTAGGGGAGATTTGGCAAGTTCGCTGTTAGGGCTCGCACAGTCGGGATATGACCATTTGGAAGTTTCTCGCTTAAACGGACTATGCGATAAAGGATCCACGCAGGAAGAATACGCCATCTTATTAGCCCGGCAGCGACACGAACCACTCGGCGTTGTGCGGTTTAATTATAAAAAGGAAACTCGGTCGCTTCGCTACTTTGCATACTCCGATGGAGCATTCCGTTATCTAGGAAACATTGGTTTGCCCGAGCATTCTGGCCCCCCCAAGGATCAAATTTTGACTGCGAAGAATGGTACGCCAACTCGCATTCAGATTGATGGGGAAGTGCAAATGGCGAGAAGCGTTAAGAGAGTTCATCCTGTATACCCCGTGGAAGCTCGGCAAGCGCATATCCATGGAACTGTCGTTTTGAAAACAATAATTTCGACGGATGGAAGGGTTTCGAGTGTGGCCGTGGTCAGCGGCCCGTGCCAGTTGACGGAAGCCGCATATAATGCAGTAATTCAATGGACATTCAAACCCACTCTTGTGAAATCCAAGGATGGGAGTGAGGACATTCCTGTCGAAGTGGAATGCGTATTTGAGATTAATTTCAATATGTCATCGGGTTAGAGAGGACGATTCAACGAATTGGGAGTAAGGCAAAACTTAAAAATGAGAACGGCAGAGTCGAACTCCGCCGTTTTGTTTCACATCGCCCACCACCCCGATTTAGGTCTACTGCCCGCTCCGTCCGCGGCCGGACGCGGGGCCTCCGCCTTCAAGTGAAATCGGGGGCAGATTCGCTTTTTGAAGTTGCGCGTTGGCTGCCGCGAGTTCCGTCGCCTTTGCAGCATTCCACTTTGTGATAGCGGCGGCGGCCAATTTCTGAGCATTGGCGAACGCAGTCATCACTTGAAGGCTTGGCGCAGCGTCAATCCCTTCCACCGCGCCTGATATCTGGCCGAGTTCTCCGGCGACGAACATCAAGCTGGAGACATCATTGGTTGGGCCCGAAACACCGCTGGAATCAGGGCTGGCGGTGGGAGTGACCCCGCCAATCTCCGCAGCTCTCGCGTCGAGAGCGTTCAGAGTTGCGAGCAGGCCAGAATCGGCTGACGCTTGCTTGAGCACATTGGCGATCTGGCTGCGGACGGCCGCGACTTCTCCTCGCGCCCTGGCAACTTCGGCCGATTTCGCCGCCACTTGCTGTGCAACATCAAACTGCTGCTGCAATTCAACAAGAGATGTTTTTACTCGTGGATCCATTTTAACCGTGAGCGGCTGTGTGTAGCCCTTTCCGTCGGCGGTCAGCTTCACTTGGTAATTCCCCGGCAGAGCCCAACTCGCGCCACCACCTCCGCCGCGGCCTCCACCACCTGCGCCGGGCGCGGCTGCGTAGTGAAGGTCCCAAACCCAGCGATGCATGCCCGCGGCCGCGGAAAGAGTTTCCGGAGGGCGATTCCAGTAAGCGGGGATATTGGGCGCGCCTCCGCGGCCTCCTCCACCGCCACCGCGGCGGCCACCGCCGGCTCCGGTATCAGCGCTGGAATAGGTCCGAACAGTCTTTCCGGACTTGTCCAAGATTTCCAGCGTCACCGGGCCCGAGGCGGCAGATGTCAGGTAGTAATCAAGGATCGCGCCCGTCGGCGGATTATCCGTTTCGGCCGAGCCGTACGGGAGCGGTGTGCCTCCGCTGCCGCCGGTGCGCATGCGAACGGCGGGCACGGGTTTGAAGAGCATCGTGTCCGGCGCGGCGGTCAACGCAGCAATCTGGCGAAGCGACGAGATGTTGTCGATAATCCAGAATCCACGGCCGTGCGTGGCGACGATGAGGTCATCGCCATGGATGACAAAATCCCGCGCGGAGCTGCGTGGCAAATTCAGCTGGAGCGGCTGCCAGTCCTCGCCATCGTTGAAGGAGACATAAACTCCGAGCTCCGTCCCGGCGAAAAGCAGACCATTGCGGGCCGGGTCTTCCTTCACGGAATTGACGTAGCTGCCATCCGGAATTCCGCTGGCGATGAGCTTCCAAGTCTTCCCGCCGTCGCGCGTGCGATAAATGTAGGGCTTGTAATCTTCCAGGCGATGGCGATCTACGGAGGTGTACGCGATGGCGACATCGGAGTGCGATGCTTCGATCAGGGAGACTTTGCTCCACGCAGTGAGTTCCGGCGGTGTTACGTTTTTCCAGGTCTTGCCGCTGTCGTGCGTCACGTGGATCAGGCCGTCGTCGGTCCCAATCCAAATTGTGTCGGCCAGCAGGGGTGAGGGAGCGATGGTGTAAATCACTCCGGGCCGTGGGGCTCCGTACGTATCGGCGGCGGTCGCGGGATCCAGATTCGTGGGCGTGCCGGGGTTTTCGCGCGTCATGTCGCCACTGATGCGAGTCCAATTCTTGCCCCGGTCAATCGTCTTCCACAAATATTGATTGCTGTAGTAGAGCGCGTGTCCCGGGGCTTGCGAGAACACCACCGGCAGCGTCCAGGTGTGGCGAAACGGCGCCAATTGCGGCGAGCCTAGCATGGGAGAAATGTTGTAGCCCGCGTTGGTGCGTTGATCGCAGGCGGAAACGCCGCCGCCGTAAAGAATATTTGAGTCAGAGGGATCGACGGCGACATAGCCGCTTTCACCACCGGCGCATATCGGCGCCCAATCGCGCATGTAAGAAATAGATCCGTAGATGCCGCGGCTGACCGCTTTCACCGCGCCACTATCCTGCTGCGCGCCGTAAACCCAATACGGATCCTGATTGTCCGCGACGATGTGATAAATCTGCGCGGTCGGCTGGTTGTACCAAGAGCTCCAAACGAGTCCACCGTCCACGCTGACCACGACGCCCTGATCGCTGGCGAGGATCATGCGCTGGCCATCGTCGGGATAAATCCAGAGCTGGTGATAGTCGTCGCCTCCGGGAGCGCCCTTGATAGGAGTGAAAGTTCTTCCGCCATCTTCAGAGCGATAGACGGAAGTGTTGGAGACGTAGAGCTTGTCGGGAATTTTAGGATCAACCACGACATTGCTGAAATACCAGCCGCGGCCCCAAATTCGCTGATCGTTATCGAGAAGTTGCCAGGTCAGCCCCGCATCATCGGATCGATAGAGGCCGCCCTTCTTAGGATCGGTGTCATCCACGATGGCGTAAACGCGATTGGGGTCGCTCGGAGCGACGGCCAAGCCGGATCGGCCAATGCCATCCGCGGGCAAACCACCCGAGAGTTGCGTCCAGGTGTTGCCCCAATCGGAGGATTTGAAAATTCCGCCGCCCGGGCCGATGGAGGGAGGATAGATGCTCCACGGCGGACGGCGAGTGGCCCACAGAGATGCGTAAAGGATTTGTGAGTTGCGCGGATCGAAGGTGATGTCAATCGCGCCGACATTCTCATTCTTGTAGAGGATTTTCTGCCAGGTGGCGCCGCCGTCGGTGGAACGGAAAACGCCCCGATCCGGGTTGGGGCCATAGGCGTGGCCGAGGGCGGCGACAAAGACCACGTCAGGGTTTTTGGGATCGACAATGACGCGGCCGATCTGGCGAGTGTCTTCGAGGCCGATGTGCTTCCACGTCTTGCCGCCGTCGGTGGATTTGTACATACCGTTGCCGTAAGAGATTTGAGAGCGCATGTCGGCTTCGCCGGAGCCTACGTAAATAATGCTTGGATTGCTGGGCGCGACACCGATGGCGCCGATCGAGGCCACGGATTCCTTGTCGAAAATTGGCGTCCAGGCTTCGCCGGCAGTATTGCTTTCCCAGACGCCGCCACCCACTGAACCAAAATAAAAATGATTTGGCTGGCCGGGCACTCCCGTCACGGCCACCGCGCGGCCGCCGCGGTAAGGGCCGATCATGCGCCACTTCAGGCCGGAGAATAAGCTGGGATCACGAGGCTGTGATTGCTGTGCGGCGCCGTGGCCAGGCCAAAGCAGCGCAGCCGACAAAACCAGGGCCAGGGTAGCGATCCAACCAAGCAGCGGAACAGACTGGATGCGGCGAAACGTTTTCATGGGCATTCTCTCCGGGCTTTATGAAACTCTCGTCAGTAGGACTTATATGGCAGACGTACCGTGAAGCGCAAGCGTTGCGCGTAAATCATTCGCAGCTCTGAGGCTCAACACAGAAAAGCAATGCAGCCAGCTGGCAGTCTTCAATTGTGGTTCGCGCCTCCGTGAATCGCCTTGCAGAGTTTACAAAAGGATGCAGGCTCGGTGTTATCGACGTGATGGCGGACCGGCTTCAAAGTCTTAAGAAATGCGAATATGGCGCTCAAGTCCTCATCTGTCATTCCGCGATAGACATCGCTCGGCATAATCGGATTCAGTCTGCGCGCACGCACTGACCCAGTACGAATGGTGTCGATAAACATTTTTGTGTCGTAGTAAGGAATCCCCGAAGGGTCGGGCGTGAGGTTGGCGCTCGCAACGCGTCCCCATGGTCCAACCAGAATAAATCCTCCGGCAAAATCCAAACCCGGCAGTGGCACCCCATGGTCATCCGCGGGAGTGTGACAATCCGAGCAGGCACCTTCATTGGCCATGTACGCGCCGCGCTTTTCAGGGGTGGAGAGATCAGGAGGAGGCACTGGCGCGGTCAAGGGCTGAGGCACATTGCGAATCAAATATTTCACCGGGAAAATAATATCGGTCGCAGGTAGAGGATTGCGAACGGGCGGCAGCGCCCGGAGATAGACAATGATGGATGCCAAGTCTTCATCGGAAAGCGAAGCGTAATGCTGGTAGGGCATGAACGGAAAAAGTGCGCGACCGTCGTGGCCGACCCCTTCGCGAATCGCCCGCGCCAATTGGTCATCTGTCCAACTCCCTGCCCCGGTTTCCCGGTCGGGCGTCAGATTAGGCGCGACCACGCGACCCGGCAAATCCGTTTCTGGAATCACTTCGCCAGCGCCGAGATTTGGGAGCGTGGAGGGCGGGGAGACTACTGTCCAATCATGCGGGGTGTGACAGAACACACAGCCGGAGACATTTTCCGCGAGGTACTTCCCACGAGCGAGACGCTCGGGAGTGCTCTCAAATGTGCGGGGTGTGAGCGCGCGCGTACGCGGACCGATAAATGGCCGCCAGCCTATGGTGAAGGTGATGGCAACCGGCAAAAGCAGGATAAGGACCAGAAGCAGCCAGCCCAATACTTTCAATAGTTTCTTCAATCATTTCCCTCACGAAAAGTGCGCCACCAAATCAATCACGCGGATTTATGGCCGATCAAGGTGACCGCGTGAATCCTTCAAGGGCGATGGAATGCCTCGTCCTCCGACCGTGGCCGGATTCTAATGAACATCCACGCTGAGTGCAACGGTTTGGTCACCGCGCGCGTGCGGTGAGTGGACCGGAACTGGCGAGCATGGGCATCCAACGATCACGGATGGCTGCGAATTGATCCATGTTCTTGCGGATGACAGGTTCTGCGGGCGGAAGGTGAAGCGTTTCAAAATTGCGATAGGCTCCATTCTGCAGGATGCGAAAGTCGAGATGGGGCCCTGTGGCCAAGCCAGTCATCCCTACCAGGCCGATGCGCTGGCCAGCTTCCACGTGCTCTCCGGCATGCACCAGAATCTTGGAGAGATGCATGTACATCGTTTCGTAGCCATTGGAATGTTGAATGTGAACCAGATTGCCTGAGCCCCCCGAATATCCGGCTGACATCACACGCCCATTGCCGATGGATTGCACCGGTGTTCCAGTGGGAGCGCCGTAATCAATTCCCAAGTGCGGGCGGTAAGTCTTCAGGATGGGATGGAAACGGGACTTGCTGAAGTGCGAAGTGATGGGAGCAGCAAACTTAAGTGGCGACCGCAAGAACGCCTTTTGCAATGCTCCGCCATCCGGCCGGTAATAACCGGGTGTGCCCATCGCGTCATGAAATAGCACTGCTTGAAAGGGATGATTCGCGTTGTTGTATTCGGCGGCGAAAATCCGTCCGTAGCCCGCAGTCTGCCCGTCCAAATGGGTCTTTTTTTCGACCACGATGCGGAAGGTATCTCCCACCCGCGGATCGGAATAAAAATCGAGGTCCCATCCAAAGATTTCCGCGAGGCGGATGGCGAGCTCAGGCGATTCGCCGGATTCAGTGACGGCGTTAAAGAGCGAATCACGAACGGTGCCGGCGATGGCGATGGTTTCCGTGTGCGATGGGATGAGTTGAATTCGCGCGCCGAATTCAACTGAAGTTCCTTCTGGCCGAGGCTCAACATAGAGCATCCTGTCGGCATCAATCTGATAGCGCACAGCACGCAGATCACCTGTGACGGATCGCCCGATCGATAGCATATTGCCAGCATGAAAATGACGGAGGTCAAATACGGATTGCGCCGATGCGGCGATATTTGTGGCAGCAAGCGGATCGAGCCCCATGCGGTGCAGAGAATCGCCGAAGTTCACACCGGGGACGACGCGCGCGGTGGTGTAAAAGATAGCCTCGGCAGCAATCCGTTGGGCCTGCAGCGCCGCGGCCTTCGCTTGTGTGGCAAACTCCGCATCCGCGACAGCGCGATCGCGCAGGGCCACAAACAGAGTCGCGCCGCCGGCGATGACCAGGGCGACGTAAAGTCCGATGTGCAGGATTTGACGCAAAAAATGATCCCCCTATCTTCTGCACACTTTAGACGCATCAGGGGTGACTCCGGTAGGAAAATTGAAGGTCTCGCAAGTCATTCTTGCCCAATCACTTACTGTGTGCCAGAAGACCACTTCAGCGTCTTTCTGGCGGTCCAAGTTGGACAGTGTGCAAGAAATATCCATGAAATGCGCAATCCATGCTGTTTCGGATGCCCAAGGCTAGATTCATCAGGAGACACAATCCATAAGTTCAACATTCTGAACTGCTTTGGCCTGAGTGATTTGGCGCGGCAAATGCTCAAATACGTTCACCGGCGTTCAGCCGCAAGCTGGCATTTCGTGCGCTCCCCAGGTGAAGGGCGCGGCTCAACGCATTCCGCAGCGGGCACCGAGACTTGTGGGAGGAAACCTATGGAAGGTGTCCAGTTTTCACCAATAGACGGGCCCAACAACAATAATTTGAAGCAAGTATGCGCAGAATGCGGGATCATTTTTGAAATGCGCACTACAAGCGGCAGCGTTGATATGATTTGCGACGCCTGCTATTCCGGGCAATTCGAGCCCGTGCGCATCCACCACTGGCAGCGCATCCCTTCACGACTTCGCCGCGCAAGGTAAGCCTCAGGACGCGACACGCGACTGTCTCCTCCATCTTGAGGAGAAGTCGCGTGTCGTGTGTTTGAGCACAAATACTCAGTGAACTCGACTTGGAATCAACGATCTAAAGAATTCTGAATTTGCAGAGTTACGAACGATTAGCGGCTTGATGGTGGGGCGGGTGCGACTACGACGGGGGTAATGGGCTGCTGGCGTTCAGCGCCGAAGAAATTACGCTCTTTAAGATTGCGATAAATCCTCCCTGCTATTTCGGCTGCCACCGGGCCTTCCACTTTGCGCGAACGGCCGCGCATCAAAACCACGAGCACTACCTTGGGATGCTCCTGACCATCATAGGAAAGGAACCAACCGAGACGCGAGGCCTCATCGGAGCAGGTCCCGGTCTTTCCTAGAGGTGATTCGCCGTCATGATCATAGCTGGATTTGGCAGTCCCGTAGAGCACTGCAGCCTGCAAGCCTTCGCGGATATCCGAAAGATACGGCCCAATTTCGAGCTGGCGCTTGACGCGCGGAGTGAAGTCGCGCTGAGCTTCTTCGCTGCGAGGATACTGCAAGTAATACATCGTGCCGCCGTTGGCGATCGTTGCGCCCATGGACGCAAGCTCCAGCGGCGTCATCTGAATTCCCTCGCCGAAACTGGACATACGCGCCACGCCGCCGCGCTTGGGCGGCTCGGCAGGAACTTTGCCAGATTGCTCTTCCGGAATGCTGTAGCCGGCCAATTCGCCCAGACCGAGCAGTTGTGCGTAGTGAGAGACTTTCTCAAAACCCATTTCACTGCCCAACGATTCAAAGAAAGTGTTGTTAGAGTGAGCCATCGCTTCAGTCAAATTCATATATTTGCGCGGCGCAACTCTCAGCATGGAGTCGCGAGTGATCAAACCTTCTTCCAGAGCGGCCAGGGCAATTGTGGGCTTGATGGTCGAGCAAGGGATGAATCCCGGCGAGAATGCCAATTTCTGATTGACGACTGTAAGAATGCGGCCATTCGATGGGTCAATCGCAACTACGGAACCGTTGAAGCGGCCCAAACCTTGAACGGCGGCGGCGCGGACGACGGGATCGTCGTATTGCGTTACGTCGTCCTTGGTGGAATCGGCGAACGTTGGAACGCCAACGTATCTGTGCGTGGTGGCCGACCGGCGGGCAGTTGTAGACCTCGCAACGGAGGCAGATTTCACGGCCGAACTTGATGTGCGAAGGGAGCTGGAAGTACGGATCGCCGCGTGTGAAGCCGTCTTGTGGGAAACCGAGCTCTTTGTGGAGCTTGCTTTGCTCCTGGTGGCGGTCTTGTGGGGCTGAGTCGAAACTCCGGAAGCTACTGCGGGCTGCCACACAATCAGCATGGACAGTAAGATCGCCGCGTGCCTGCCGAATTGTATGCGTCTGGACATAAATGCCAAACCCTGAGCGCCTAGCTCTGTCCCGACCAAAACTATTAAGTTAATCGTCCCATTCACCCAAACGCTTAAGGCCCAAGACCCTGAAAGCTACGGGGAATCGCAGTCTACGAGAAAATGGGGCCCGGAAGCAATAGGCAAATGGTTTTGTTTTGAGCACAGTACGGACAGTACGAGGGGGGCAAAAACCTGCACCTGAAATGCCCGGAGGGACAGGTGAATTAGGGGCGAAAGTGAGCAGGGATAAAGTTTCCCGCGCGGCCCATCGCTCAGGACAGGCTTTGAAAGGAATGTGAATTATGCGACCCCATTTAGCAGGTCAAGGCTACCGGGCAGGGCGTGGACGCATCCCGGACGCGCCTGCTGCCGCGGCATGAGAGGCCTGCGCCGGCTTTTCACCCTGAGCATTCTTTTCATTGGGGGCGGATTTTTCTGCCGCGGCATTGCCATTGCTTGAGGCCGTTGGCGCTGAGTTTGGCAGGCCCAATTGCTTGCGCAGCGCGGCTTCGAGTTTGTCGCGAACGGCAGTGTTCTCCTTCAGGAAGATGCGCGCGTTTTCGCGGCCCTGTCCGATGCGCTCCGTGCCATAGCTGAGCCAGGTTCCGGACTTCTCGATCAATCCTTTATCAACGCCCAAATCAATCAAGTCGCCTTCGCGGGAGATTCCTTCGCCATAGAGGATGTCAAATTCGGCCTCGCGGAACGGCGCGGCCACTTTGTTCTTCACCACTTTTCCACGGGTGCGCGAACCAACCACTTTGTCGCCTTCCTTGATGGCCTGGATGCGGCGGATGTCGAGGCGAATGGAGGCGTAAAACTTCAGCGCGCGGCCACCGGTGGTGGTTTCCGGATTGCCGAACATCACGCCGATTTTTTCACGGATCTGGTTGATGAAAATCAGGCAAGTGCGCGACTTTGAGACGATGCCGGTGAGCTTGCGCAGCGCTTGCGACATCAAGCGCGCTTGCAGGCCCATTTGCGGGTCGCCCATATCGCCTTCGAGTTCGGCCTTGGGGACCAATGCCGCTACCGAGTCCACCACGATGATGTCCACGCTGCCGGACTTGATCAGCGCCTCGGCAATTTCCAGCGCCTTCGCCATTATCCGGCTGCGCGAAACGAGGAGGTTATCCACGTCCACACCCAGCTTCCGCGCGTAGATGGGGTCGAGCGCGTGCTCCGCGTCAATAAAGGCCGCCTGGCCGCCCATCTTCTGGGCTTCGGCGATCACATGCAAAGACATGGTGGTCTTGCCGCCCGATTCCGGACCGAAAATCTCGATCACGCGGCCGCGCGGAAATCCACCCACGCCCAACGCCGCATCCAGGCTGACCGAGCCCGTGGGAATCACGCTGACGGGCACCAAAACTTCGCGGCTGCCCAACCGCACGATGGAGCCTTTGCCATATTGCTTTTCGATTTGTGAAATGGCATTTGCCAGATTGATTGCTTTTTCGTCAGCCACGACCGTCACCTCGGAAGGAAGTTTTCAAAGACAGGAACGCGGGCCCAAAATGTTGCCGATGTATTGAGTGTACCATATAGTATCGTCCCCGCAAACCTTTGACCAGGGAATCCTACCACAAGGCGAAGAAAAAGCAAACACTATTTGGGTCCCCCCAGTGGATGAAATTAGCCCAGCAGCCACCCGGCGGCAACCGCGGCCAAAGCCAGCCTGGCCAGCCAGCCCAATGAATGCGAAACCACCACCAGGGGATGAAGCTTGATGAACAACGCATTTGTAACCGTGATGGGCAATGGGGCCATCAGCCAAACCAGTATGGCAAGCTTGAATGCGGAGGGATAGCCATGCATGCCGAATACGGCGTATGCCGCCATGAATGCGGCGCTGGTCAGGAATCCAATCAGGGTGCTTGCTATTACGGCAGGCGTCTCACTTACGCCCGCACCCTGGCGCCAAACCTCGGGATGGGCTACGTACTTACCGTGAAAAAGTACCCCGAAAAAGAACCAATCGGAGAACGAACTTGCGACCCCTGCCGCAAGAACCGCGTAGAGGAAATGCTTCCAATCCATTGAGTGGATCTCCTTCCGCAGAAGACATGCTGATTTGATATCACCCCGTCTGGCGCTTGCCGGTTGAGGTTTCTATGCCGCGGAAGACTTCTCATCCGCATTGCCCCACTTTTGTTTCATCTCCGCCAAATAGAGAGGGTTGCCGTCAGGATCTTCGAAGTTGGCGAACAGGAGTTGGTCGTCGTCCCGAATGGGTCCTATAAATTTCACCCCTTTTGATTTCATTTCATCCACCACCTTTTGGATGGGCTCAGTCACCGACACGCCGAGTTGCATGGAGCCTTTAACACCTGCGGGATTCTCCTTGGAAGCGGGGTGCAAGCCAATGGTCATGCCGTCAGCGGACTTGAGCTGAGCCCAATGTTCGCCAAATCGGAAAATGATTTCGAGTCCCATAATTTCGGAATAAAACTTCACGGCTCTATCCATGTTGGAAACAAATATGGTGACGACCATGGGAAGCTCCTCTCGATGACAAGGGTAATTGCGGGCCGCGGCCCGAACTGGTGCGCGAGTCTAGTGGCGACTGAAGCAGGAGGCAAGTACCACTTTTCGGGGGATGAGGTAATATGCGGTCGCTTCACATAAAATGAAACCCATGGCCAGGCGTACGCCACATTACGGGGATTTCGGGATCGTTCTCGACAGGAATTCGGGAATCCCGTTGCATCAGCAACTATGCGCCGCACTGCGGAAGTCCATCGTCGAGGGAATCCTTCGCAAAGGCGCGCGGCTACCATCCTCAAGAGCGCTGGCAATCTTGCTTGAAGTGTCTCGAAATACTGTGCTGGCCGCGTACGATGAATTGCTCGCGGAGGGGATGTTGCATTCGCGTCCAGGGTCGGGCACTAGCGTCGGCAATTCGGCGAGTGGGCCCAAAGACGTTATCGTGAATGCCCGGACACCGCGCGAATGGCTTATGGGCGCAGCCCTTCCAGGGCGACGCCTGGAGTGGGCGGAAATATTGTTCGCATCACAGTATCCGGTTCGTAGCGCGCGCTTCTGCGATCCCGACGGGAATGGGCACTATCTCTATGATTCTCGCGCGCAAGCCTAGCGAATCGGCCCCGCCCGTTGCTAAGCGTATTTGAAGAAGCCACGTCCTGATTTTCGCCCCAGCCAGCCTGCGGCAACCAACTTCCGCAACAGCGGGCACGCGCGATACTTGGAGTCGCCGAATCCTCGATAGAGCACGTCGAGAATGTCCACACAGACATCGAGGCCGATGAAGTCGGCTAGCTCGAGAGGGCCCATGGGATGGTTCATGCCGAGCTTCATCACCGTGTCCACAGCTTCAGGAGTGGCGACGCCTTCCATCACGCAGAAGGCGGCCTCGTTGATCATGGGCATCAGAACGCGGTTGCTGACGAAACCGGGAGCGTCATTCGCGGCTACGGGCTTTTTCTCGAGCTTCTCGCACAGCGCGATCGTGGTGGCGAAAGTGGCGTCGCTGGTCTGGATGGCCCGGATGACCTCCACCAGCGTCATAACCGGGACGGGATTCATGAAGTGCATGCCGATGAATTGCTCGGGGCGCTTGGTGGCAGCGGCCAGAGTTGTAACTGAAATAGAAGATGTGTTCGAGGCGAGAATGACGCCCTGACGAAGCATTGCATCCGCTTCGCGCAGGACAGAGAGTTTCAGGTCAAGCCGCTCCGGCACGGCCTCCACTGCAAAATCAGCGTTGGCGAGCTTGGAAATGTCGGTGGTTGCATGGATGCGGCTCAACACGGCGGGTTTTTCGGCGTCCGTGAGCTTGCCCTTCTTCACTTCGCGGTCGAGATTCTTGGAGATGGTTTCCATCCCGCGGTCAAGGAACCTCTGCTCCACATCGCGCAAGATAACTTCATAGCCGGCCCTTGCAAAAACATGCGCGATTCCATTGCCCATGGTGCCCGCGCCAAGCACAGCAACGGTTTTGATGAAATCCAGACTCATCTGTCCTCCGGGAAATCTATCGGTGGCAAGGGAAACACAGGAAGTGGAAATCGGTCAAGCGGGATGAATATTATCGTCAGGCAAGATTTGCGCTTCTTTGATTTCACGGATGATTTCTCTCGCCTGGCCTTCGTTTTCAGGATAAATCATGATGCGAATCGGTCCAGGATCGGAGATCACTTGAAAACCGATTCCATTTTCTATCAAGGAAGCTTGAATGCCATTCGACATATCCAGGTCGTTCCCCTTCCAGGCCTCGCAGGTCGCCATCTCGGGGTCCCAATTGTCGGGAGTAGGATTTAAATGGTGTGATTCATCAGGGGCATCACTCTCACTGGTTTTCAGCGCATCCTCGCCTTCTTCTAATGGAAACTCGTCCTGCGAAGGGTCTTCCGAATCTTCGTCACCGGTTGTTTCCGGTTCACCAATGAGACTTAAGGCGCGGTCTTCATTGTTGGCAGCGACGCGTACTTCATACGCCGGCTGCATGGATGGAAAGAGTACGGAGCTCCTGGAAGTTGCGACCGTGAAAGGGATCTTTGCTTCCTCAAGCACGGCTTTAACGCCGGCAAACTTGAAGTGATCGGCGCCGCTCCAGACCAACTTCGCAAACAGCTCCGAAGATTCATCCGATGACGACTGTAGGTTGGAAACCAGGTCAGCGTCGCAATCGGAGCACCGGGTGAATCCATCACGATATTCGGATTTGCAGAGGGGACAGAACATTACTCTCAGGCCGCTTGAGCTTTCTGAATGATATCGCGGGCGCGGGCTAAATTGTCGGCGCTCACGAAGAGACGCAAGTCACCATTGTAAGAAGCGAGTTCCCAGCACGGTATGAAATTCTCGAGGAGCGCGCTGCGGAATAGTTGCACCAACGACAGATCATTCCCGGACCAGATCTCAACTTGCGCCGAAGACCTGTTACGCGGCGGTGGCGCTTGGTCACGCTCTGATGAAACGTCGGTCTCCTTGTCCTGCGAATCCATATTGACAAGCGTGAGTGGGCGAAGTGCTTCGGCGACAATGCTGCGCGCGGATTCCAAATCCGGCGCAAAAACGCGCACCTCCCAATGAGGCATTCCATAGAAGCCCAGCGCCAGCGGCTGGGAGAGTGACGCAGCGTAATCGAGGCTCTGCAATTCGCGGCAGCGGATATTGGCCGCAGCGAGGGCGCTGATCACTACGGAGAAAGCGACCGGGTCCTGTCCGCTCCAGAGAAGCGCGGGCGGGTCGCCGATTGATCCGGAATGCGGCGGAACTTCTGTGTCGTCAGCGGGGAGCTCTCGAACCAGCGCCGCGCCGCACTCCGAGCAGCGAATGAATCCTTGGCGATACTCCGATTTGCAGGTGGGGCAATACATTGTGAGGCTAAACTTCGACCGCCATGGCGACGGCGTTGCCCCCGCCCAAGCATAGCGCGGCGATTCCCCGCTTCAGATTGCGGCGGTGCAACTCGTAAAGCAGTGTGACGAGCACGCGTGCCCCGGAGGCGCCAATCGGATGTCCGAGCGCCACGGCTCCACCATTCACGTTTACTTTGGCGGGTTCGAGGCGCAGTTCGCGGGTGACGGCGATGGCTTGGACGGCGAAGGCCTCGTTCAGTTCGACCAAATCCACATCGCGATTTCGGTCCCACCCCGTTTTCTTGAGAAGCTTTTCGACGGCTTCGACGGGGGCCATCATTACCCACTTTGGATCCACGCCGCTGACTGCCTGCGCGACGATTCGCGCCATAGGTTTCTTCCCCAAGCGCGACGCGGTTTCCTGGCTTGTGACAACCACCGCCGCCGCGCCGTCGTTTGTTCCAGGCGCGTTGCCGGCAGCGACCGTGCCGTCTTTCTTGAACGCGGGGCGGAGTTTGCCGAGCGTTTCCATGGAGGTATCCGCGCGCGGGGATTCATCCTTGCTGATTATGATGGGGGCGCCTTTTTTCTGCGGCACCTCGATGGGCAGAACCTGTGATTCAAAGAAACACGATTGCATTGCGCGCAATGCCTTCTGATGGCTTTCCACGGCGAAGCGGTCCTGCTCCTCGCGAGTGATCTTATATTTTTCAGCCACCAGTTCCCCGGTTACTCCCATGTGGAAGTCGTTGAAGGCGTCCCATAAGCCATCTTTGATCATCGAGTCCACAATTTCCGCGTTGCCCAATCGGTAGCCGTTGCGCGCGCCGGGCAATAAATATGGGCAATTGGACATGCTCTCCATTCCGCCGGCCACCCCGATTTCAATTTCGCCGAGCTGAACTCCCTGCGCGGCGAGGCCGACGGCCTTCAGTCCCGAGCCGCAAACTTTGTTGATGGTCATGGCCGCGACGCGCGAGTCCAGCCCACCTCGCAATCCCGCCTGGCGAGCTGGATTCTGGCCCAGTCCGGCCGAGACCACGTTGCCCATAATGATCTCGTCAACGGTGTTGGGCTCGATGCCCGCGCGGCGCACGGCTTCGGCGACGACTTTTGCACCCAGGTCGGTGGCGGATAGCGAGGACAGGCCTCCCTGGAATTTTCCTATAGGGGTGCGGACGGCGCTTAAGATGACGGGCTGATTCATTTCTGTTTGCTCCCTGATGCTCAGTATAGGCACCGTGAGCGGGGCGGTCAATTTTGGGTTGGATGTGGTTACAGATCGGGGAAAAGAGATACACCTCGGGGCGCATGGTCAAGACTGTTTAAGCTGATGCGTGAACTGAACTGGAAAGCCGACTGCTTTTCCTCTACCAGGTCACTTTAATGGTTGCGTTGTCTCGTGCGTAGCTAAAGGATTGAAAACTGATGGAGTTACCTTTCACCGTAGCCTTCTCTGCGTGCGCTCTTGAATCGGCGATCCGGTAAGTCAGGAGGCTGAACGCCTCGGTTTCGGCGGTTTTCCATATGAATTCGCCAGCGCGATTAACGAGCAAACCCTGAAAGGCAACCTCCACAGTTGATTTCTCGGGTCGGTAAAGATAGTCCCACGGGTGATAAGCATCTTGAATCCAAATAAAGAGCTCGCCGTTCGGTGAACGGAAAACACCGAAACTGTTGGAAGCCTTTCCTTTGTAAGTAACTTTCGCCGTTTCCACTTTTGTCCACCGATCGCGCTGAATTGGCGAAAAGTCCGATGGCACCTCGACGAGTTTATCGTCCACATCGAAGGAGATGTTATGGAAGTTTTGCATCACGTGCTTAGCTGCGCCAATCAATTGTGATGCTACGACGAAGTTCCTCAGGTCTTCATCAACATAGTAGTTTATCTTTGTAGGCGGGTCTTTCCTCGCCGCTTCAATCTTGATGCACTTATGATCTGCGATTTGGACTGTCCCCAACGCCGTGAAAGAAACTTCCGGGTCAGCGGCCAGAAGTTTTGGATAAGGAACTCCGCTTGCTGGTGCTTGGCCTCTAGTACCGATCATATCGTCAAAAAGTTTTGCCGCGGGATAAAGGCGAACGGAGCTCTTGTCGATCTCCCCGACAAATATCCAAAATGGGCTCTCCTCACGAAAGCGTTGGCCTTTCACAACAACATGCTCATCGAACTTCAGGCCCCCGATCGCCTTGCCTCCCACGTAATCTGCCGCGAAGAAACTAACGTCGGCTGCAAAGTCGGATTGGTTCAAGAGCAATTGGCGCGGGTCGAGGTGGCGCTCTTCGTCTGTGAGAGGGTTCAAAATATCCGGCACCTCAGGAGGTGCGCCGATAGTTGTTTGAATAGTCGGACCCTGAATGGTCTTTGGTGGTGATTGTTTCTGTGCTGATGAACTAATGACAGGGCAATTTGCGATAATTATGGACGCAGACGAAAGTACAAGGCAGAAATGTCTGACTGATCGACACATGCAGATGTGCTCCGTCCCATCGGCTTTTGCCAAGGGGAAACCGCAATAGTCTGCTCACAGAGTAACACTTAAACTGCAACGTCACATAATGCATACTGGCCGCATGAATTATCTAGGCACTGTTTTGTTTCAGAAGGCCCTCTAGCACTCAAAGGCCGAGCCATATGCTTCGGAACGGAAAAGTTAAGGTCGCAGCCAATTCGGGGAAGCGCAGGCGAATAAATCATGAGCGTGGACCCGCTTAAGTGCTGCCGAAGGTCTCTCCACGTGTTCTACCCCTGCGTTGCGTTGAGAGCCAACTGAGTTGGGGCTAGATCGCGATGTTAGTGCGCCAAGAGGTGCATCACTTTCCCCCGCTCTGTAACCATACCCGTCAATTTCGGGTTCGCGCGAGATGCTGACGCGATGCCGCCAAATCAGCTACGATGCTTGGCATGCCAAAGTTGGTGAATGCGACGGGCGCTGCGGCGCCTGCGGATCTGCTCAATGAGCAGCAGCGCGCCGCAGTGCTACATGGCGACGGCCCGTTGTTGGTGGTGGCAGGGGCGGGCACGGGCAAAACGCGTGTCATCACCGAGCGCATCCGCCACCTTCTGGAAACCCAACCTGACCTAGCGGGCGAGCAGATCCTTGGCCTCACGTTTACCGACAAAGCCGCCGGTGAAATGAAGTGGCGCGTGTCGCAAACTGCCGGCGAACGCGGCAAGAAAGTGCAGCTCAGCACCTTCCACGCATTTTGCGCGATGATCCTGGCGGAGCTCGAGCCGTCCTCTCGTGTCTTGGATGAAATCGATCACTGGATCCTGCTGCGGCGGAACATGCCGCTCCTGAAACTTAGTAAGTTCCTGCGATTGGCTGAGCCGGGGCAATTCCTGGGTGATTTCGTAAAGTTTTTTTCGCGCTGCCAGGATGAACTGGTAACGCCCGACGATTACCAGCGCTACGCCGATGAGCTGGGTGCGCGCGCGCGGCGCGCGATGGCATCCGGATCCGGAATAGAGCCGGATGCGGCGCGGCTGATGGAAGAAGAGGCCTCGCGGCAACAGGAGATTGCGCGCGCATTTCGAGCCAGCGAACGGCTGCTGCGCGAAGGTAAGCTGCTCACCTTTGGCTCAATGCTGCTGGGGACGGTGCGTCAAATTGATGCGAACCCGGAATTCGCGGCGAGTTTGCGCGAGCGCTTCCGCTACATCCTGGTGGATGAATTCCAGGACACGAATATCGCGCAGCTTGAAATTCTGTGGAGGCTGGCAGCTGACCACCGCAACATTGTCGCCGTGGGCGACGACGACCAGGCCATTTACCGGTTTCGCGGGGCGTCGTTCGGGAGCTTCCAAATATTTCTGGAAAAATTCGGGGGCGCGGCAGACGCGAAGAAAGCGGCCGCACCGGTGCAGGCGCTCACCCAGAACTACCGCTCAACAGGGCAAGTGCTGCGCGTGGCGAATCAGGTTATTTCGCTGAATGAAAGGTCAGAACTGTTCCCGGCGAAAGTGCTGAGGGCAACGAAACCGGCCGGTGAAAAAGTGCGCATCGTGGAACTAGGCAGCGCGGCGCATGAGGCGCAATGGGTAGCCGGCGAAATTGCGCGGCTGCATGCGGCCGGCCCAACGTGGCGACACTTCGCGGTGCTTTACCGCTCGCACACTCACCGTAACCTGCTGGTTCCGGAGCTGGCCAAACGCGGGATTCCCTTTGTGATTCGCAATCTTTCCATTCTTGAAAACCCGTTGGTGCGCGACCTGATGGCTTATCTCCGGCTGATTGCCACTCCCTCCGATGATGTGGCGTGCGCGCGGGTTGTGGCGGCGCCCGGATGGCATTTCGAGCCGTCGGATCTGGTGCGGCTTGCCGAGCGCGTGTCGAAGAATCGCGGCAGCTCGTTGTGGGATTCGGTCGGGGCGGCTGCGAATGACAAGTCACTCTCCTCCGGCGCTCAAGCAGCGGAGCTTGTTGAGTTCGTGACCAGGATGCGCAAACGCGCGCGAAAGCTGACGGCAGGAGATTTCTTCTCTGAATTGGCGGGCGAACTCGACCTCGGCGTGCAGGCCGGTGATGGCGCGGCCGAGTCACAGACCCGCCCCTACCACGAACGCTTCGCGCAGTTCATCCGTGAGTGGGAACCAAAAAGCGAGAAGCGGCGGCTCGCGGAATTTGTGGAATACCTGGATCTGTTTCAGCAAGCCGGAGGGCAGATCAGTTTGAGCGAAGAATCCGGTAAAGATGCCGTGCAACTGATGACCGTGCATGCAGCGAAGGGACTTGAATTTGACCATGTATTTATTTTGCGGCTCACGCGGGGAGCGTTCCCCGTGTATCCCCGCAAGCCCGTGCTCGAATTCCCCGATGAACTGATGAAAGAGGCCCGGCCGCGCGGAGACTTCCACATCCAGGAAGAGCGCCGTCTTTTTTACGTGGCCCTTACGCGAGCGCGGGAGCGGCTGACTCTGACGGCAGTGGTGGACAACAAGAGAAATAAGCCATCACAATTTCTGGACGACATTCTTGAAAACGGAAAGCTTGCGCGGCAGGACGTGGAAAGGCTGTCGCCTCCCTTGGAACCCGAGGTGCAAGGTCCACAGCCGGCAGCGACGAAGGCCAGTGATGTCCAGCCGGAGCTTTTCGCCGCGCGGAGGAGCGAGGCGCGCGTGTTTTCAGAAATCGCGCAATGGGCCGTGCGGTACCGGCCGCCAATTCCCGAGCCATTGCGATTGAGCGCGTCGGCGATTGACGCGTACAAGTCGTGCCCGCAAAAATACCTGTTCAGCCATGTGTGGCACTTGCGTTCCGGCGCACACGCGACATTGACCTTCGGTAGCGTGATGCACACGACGATCAAGCATTTCCTGGCCGAGGTCCGAAAAGGCCGCCGTATTGTGTTTGAGGAGGTGATGACGATTTTTGAGCGTGAGTGGACGCCCGCGGGATTCGAGGATGACTACCAACAAGCGGTATACAAACAAGCGGGGATCGAGCAGCTACGCGTATTCCACTCCGGCGTCCTTGCCGAAGCACCCGATATTGAAGCGCAGGAAAAGGGTTTCGAGCTGCCGATGGATGACAATGTTGTAATTACCGGCCGCATAGATCAGATCAACCGCTTCGGCTCGGGACACCGGGAAATTGTGGACTACAAGACGGGGCGCCCTAGAACGGAAGAGGATGCGCGCAAAGATTTCCAACTGAGTATTTATGCTCTGGCCGCCAAAGAGGTGCTGGAGTTCTCGCCCTCCAGATTGGTTTTTCATTACCTCCAGGACAATTCACGCGTGGAAACCACCCGGGAAGAAAAGGAACTGAAAAAAACTCGTCAGGTGATTGCGGAGACGGCGGCGAACATCCGGGCCGGGGAATTTGCGCCGGACCCCGGGCTGTTCAAATGCAGGAATTGCGCATTCCGGTCCATTTGTCCGGCATACGAACAGCAGCTTCGCCCCGCCACAAATACCTAACCCAACGACATAAATCGATTGGCTGACGCTTTCGGAGTGGCTTCCGTACGTTCTTCGGGTATGCAGGCCAAATGCGCTCGGGATGAAAGCGGGGGCATCTGGCGAGCGGTAAGGGCGCGTGTTGGAAACGATTCCCTGCAAATTAAGAGGGCGCATCCCGCATTTGCGAAACGCGCCCTGTCTTGAAGATCCCGATCCGGGCTGTGTTGCTAACCTTTTCTCAGGGTCTTTTCGGTGGCCCTTTTCATCGCGCAATTACTGCTCTGTCGAAACTCCCCTGGGCCTCCTCGCGTTCGTTGAAGTACAGACCGCGTGCCCACTTTCTTCTATACGAGCAGTGAAAGGGGAAGTCAAGAAAAATTCCGAAGAAAAAAATGCGCTACGAGAGCCGTAGCGCCTCCGCGCGGACAAATGTCAAGAGAGTATTTCAATATTGCGAGATCGCTCAGCGTGGCGCGGAATAATATCCATCCCGGGCATGCACATCAAGCCCTCCCATCCGCACTTTAACTTCGATAGAGTGGTAGGTGACGAGCTTGTCCTTGTGATCCGGCGAATAATAAAGCGTGTACTGGTTCCGGGCCTGATCCGCCACACGCGCGTAAAGACGCTCGATGTCTCCGCGCTCTGATGCGTAAAACACATCGCCGCCGGTGGCGCGTCCAAATCGCGCCAGAATTCCGAAGTGGCGGTCCTGAATTGGCGTGCTGATGCCGATGGAATAGACTGCAGTCTCGGAAGCCAACAATTCCCTCACGGTGGTATCAAAACTATATTTACTTCCCTTGGAGCCGACGCCATCAGACAAGAGGAAGATAATTCTGCGCCGCTCCTTGGGCCGAGTGCGAAGCAACTGGGCCGCCGCGAAAAGAGCGTCGTTGATGCTCTTCGTCCCGTTGCCCATTATGGTGACGTTCATTGGAGGAGGTGATTGTTGAATGGGCGCGCCATTGGTTTTTGGCAGTGCCGGAACATCGGCCGCTGGATCCCTAATCATGGTAGGGGGCCCAGCCACTTGCAGGCGGCCGAGCTGAGTCAGCAACTGATCCGGGTCACTGATGAAATCGGTAATTTGTTGAGGGTTTTGGTCAAACCGAAATAGCGCGACCTCGTCCTTGTCGCCAAACCCACCGGCAATCGCTCGGAGGCTGGCCTGGAGCTGCTCCTGAGGTTTCGTTTTCAAAGCATCGTCAAACAATATGATGGTTGAAATCGGTACGGGGTCGATCGCAATCCTGGTAATTTTCTGCTCGACGTTATCCTCGAAAACCCGGAAGTCTTGTTCTCTTAAAGTGCTGACCAGGTCACCGTTGGCATCCTTCACCGTCACGGGCACGGAGACTTCAGTGGAAATTGACCGAAGCGGAGGAGCCTGAGACTTCTGTGGTGGCGGCGGAGGCTGCTGTTGTTGTTGCTTCGGCGCGGCTCCTTGCGGCAGGACGAGTGCGATCGCCGCAGCGAGTGCCAACATTTTACTTGGACATTTCATGGGCCTTAGTTCACCATAAATTGCGTCACGCATCTCGATTTGCACCGGCCGCATCCAACACCAGCAGAGATACGCTATGGAGAATAATAATATGCGATTTCGTCCCCTTGGCGCTATGTTCGTTTTGGCCGCGCTGGCCGCTGGTCTGACTC
>Ga0209167_10000250_pt1 | contig 46745 bp, 40 predicted proteins | sample Coa_R1_9_FD_187154 | JGI IMG/M metagenome (GOLD analysis project Ga0209167, IMG submission 187154) | Surface soil microbial communities from Centralia Pennsylvania, which are recovering from an underground coalmine fire - Coalmine... | ecosystem: Environmental > Terrestrial > Soil >...
ATCAGGGGCGCATCTTGCCTACTCTGTCAGTATGTGGGACGTGAAGGAACGGTTCGACACAGCTCTGGTTCTGCAAAAACTGGCCGCGACCGCGTTTCAAGTGGGCAGCACCGGCGGTGTGGTTCGTGTCGAAAAATACGGCTGCGCCTCGGAGTTCCGTCGCACACCGGATGGCCTGTACCAGATGACCATCCTCCCGTCGATCCTCTGGAACGGACAGTTCACGCGACTGTGGGACGCGGGCTATCAGAAATTCCTGCTGCTGGATGATGGACGAAAATTCCCCGCGCAGGCGGCGCAACTTATGAACTTGCGGCGGTTCAATGAGGAGTTGCGAACGGCGTTGGGCGTGCCCACCTATTACAACGAGGCATTAGGCTCGACCTGCCGCGTCACCACCTACGATCGAGTCAAGGGGCGGCCAGGCGATACTCCGGATAAGACAATCAAAACTCGAGCTTCGGTAGAATCCTAAGCCTTCACAGGGAATTCAAACCATTCATCCGGCGTTTTCGAGTTGGCGGCGGAGTTGCGCGAGATCAACTTTGAACTTGGCAACTTTTCGTGGTCCCAGGAACAACACGGGTACTTCCTCGTTGTATCTGGCGCGTAAGACCGGGTCGGCGTCAATATTCACTTCCCGCAGGTGTGAGCCGAATCGCGAGATCAGCGGTGCGATTTGTGTTTTCAGTTCTTCGCAAAGATGGCAGCCCTTCCGCGTGTAGAGCGTCAGGGCTCGAGGTCCGGCTACCGCCAATCGGCCGTCTTCGGTCCGGGCAAACTTGCCGGCCTCTTCACGAAGCATTCCCTGTGCAACCAGGTATTTCAGCTCAGCGCTCACGTGCTCATTTTCTTTGGCGATGTCGCGTGCGTGGGCGGTAAGCGCAGGCAGATCCAACCACAGAATTCCAATGGAGGGAACACCCGGCTCAAACGCGGAAAGTAGTTTTTCCCCAAGGCGATTCATGGCTGCAACGTACCTCGTGGCGCTCAGGGCTTAACGGTGTAATAGCCCTTGAACGGCCCCATCCTGGTGTAAAACGATCCAGCCCGGTAAATCTCCGATATCTGTTTGATGTGTCCCAAGTCATGGAAAGCCCAGCTGTGCAATTGGTCGGAAATTGTCACGCGTCCCAACTCCGCGTGCTGTCCGGAGCGCCCGAGCGCGCCCTCAGGCAAGTAGCGGAGCAGGGAAAGCGAACGATCCCGTTCGTGACAAAACTTTCTCAAGTTCTCGCGCCCGGTGCCGGCATACTTGCCCGCCGCATAGGAGGCGTTCTGGTCATAGGATTCCAAGGCCGGGCTGTCCTCTTGCGCCATACGCTTGATCCGTTCACGCCAGCATTGCTCAATATCGGATAGATGGCCGAGAACTTCGCTGATCGACCAGCGATCCGCCGCCGGCTTCCAGGCCATCGTGGAATCGGGGACATCGAGCAGAATCTTTTCCATAATGATAGGCATCTGCTCCAGCAAACTCATGCCCGGCAAATTTGCCGAGGACCGCTGCGGCGACATAAGCTTCCCTCCATTAGACGCCAAAAGTTATACCGTAGTCAGCCGCGGATGTCGAAAAACCTTGGCTTTCTGGACTCGGTGGGATAATCGCCTTTTCCAGCCAACACGGGCATCATGGTAGATGGCTCGGTTTCGGGCAGATAGGGGTTGGGGGACTTGCATGGGGAAAGTACTGCTTTTTGTAGATGATCTGTTCTTCCGCGCAAAAATTGCGGAGACGGCTCGGCACATGGGGGTGGAACTGGAAGCGGCCAACTCCGTGGATTCGTTAGTTGAAATGGCGCTCACCAGCCCCAACGAGAGCGGCTCCGCGGGAACGCGAACCGCCTTGATTTTGGTGGACTTGAACGCCAGAGGCAATCCAGTGGATGCCTTGGACCGGTTGAAAACCGCGGGCAACCAAACGCCGGTTATCGCCTTCCTCTCTCACGTGCAGACGGAATTGGCAGAAAGGGCCAGGGCTGCGGGCTGTTCTGAAATTATGCCGCGGTCGAAATTTACGCAGGAACTGGCGGCAATCTTGGGACGGGTGAAAACGTGAGTAACATGATGGAAATATGTGAAAAACGCAGGGACACCACCCGGTCACGGATTAGGCGAATCCTCATGGTCGCGCTCCTTGCCATTGTCACTCTGCCGCTCGGGCCGGCATCCTCCGCGGGAACGCAGCAACAGTCCCCCCCATCGGCGCAACTGCCTTCCGCAGCGACCGACCCCGCCGCGACTCTTAGGGAATTGCTGGCCACGGCTTGCCGCCAGGACAAAAACAAATTCCCCGATTTCCTTACCAACGCAAACGCCGCGCTATTCCGAAAACTCACGCCGGATCAGCAGGCGGCGCTTCTCCGGCGCCTGGTGTTGATGCAGGACGCGGGCCGCCCCTTGCTTTCCGCTGACGCCACTGGTCGAACCGTGCTGAGGTGCGAATCACCTTCCTTTACCGCCGAGATTCATTTTGGCGATCCCCGTATCGAGCCAAACCTGGCCTTTGTGCCTGTCGAAATCAAGCCGGACCGCAGAATCGAATTCGGCATGGTGCTGAGCAACGGAGGGTGGAGGTTGGTCTCGCTCGGTGTGTTGATGCTCGATCTTTCGCAGCTCGCCCCGGAGTGGGATGCCCAGGAAATGGCGGATCGAGAAACGGGAATCATAGCCGCGCTCCGGAAAATCGCTGCCGCCGTCGACACCTATCGCAACGCCTTTGAAAAACTGCCGGATACGCTCGCACAACTGGGCTCGGCGCCAAAGGACGGGATTTCGCCGGATGCGGCTGGATTGCTTGACGCCAGCATGACTACGGACCACATCAGCGGGTACATGCTTCGGTACGTAGTCCTGCCCACGGGTCCGGACGGAAAAGATACGCAGTTTGAATTGGTCGCGACTCCTGAGGAATATAACAAGTCGGGCCGGCGGTCCTTCTTCATCAATTCAACGGGAAAACTTCGCGGCGGAGACAAGCTGGGCGCGAAGGCAACCGCAGCCGATCCGATCATTGAGGATAATTCCTCTACAAATTAGTCCCATAATAAATTCTCCCGTGACCGGCAATTGCCCCACGGGGACTTAACTTCCCGAAAGTTACTGCGCCATAGTCTTTTGCGGTGCACGACGCGACCCGGCAAAATTGTCTCTCTTCCAAAATGACGTGGCCCGCGCACAGAGGATGGGCTACATTTGAGGAGGGGGAATCGTATCTTGATGCGTATTTTAGGCGTTGCAGTTCTTTCAGGTTTGATGATTTTGCTCGTGCTTGCCGTTCCAGCCTTGCCGGCCGGGCAAACTCCGCCACAACAAGACAACGAAGCACTGGCGCGTTCCATTCTTGCCGATTTGGTAGCTCGCAAATTTGAGGCGGTCGAACCTTACTTTGACGCGCGCGTGGCCGCGGCGCTTCCCACCGACAAGCTTCTCGCTTCCTGGGACACTTTGCTGGGTTTGGCCGGCGATTTTGTTTCCGTCGAATCGGTTCGCTCGGAAATGAAGCAGGGATACCAGGTGGTCTATGTGTCCTGCAAATTCTCGCGCGACGAATGGGTTGTGATTTTTGCCTTCGATGCACAGAATAAGATCGCTCAATTTAGATCCGTTCCGGCAAGCTCCTTTACGCCGTGGGCAGCACCATCGTACGCAAAGCCCGAATCATTCACGGAGCGAAGCGTCACCATTGGCAGCGCGCCGCGGGAACTCCCGGGCACGCTTACAATCCCCAAAGGGACGGGACCCTTTCCCGCGGCGGTTTTGGTTCATGGTTCAGGCCCGAATGACGCGGATGAAACCATCGGCCCCAACAAAACTTTCAAGGATTTGGCCTGGGGACTGGCATGCCGCGGCGTTGCTGTTTTGCGCTACGTGAAGCGAACCCGGCAGCATGGCGCCGAAATGATGAAAATCGCCGCGGGATTCACGGTCAAGGAAGAAACCGAAGATGACGCGCGGGCGGCCGTCGCTCTGCTGGCAACCCAACCTGAAATTGATGCCCGGCATATCTTCGTGATCGGGCACAGCCTGGGCGCATATCTCGCCCCGCGCATTGCCGTGGGTGACCCCCAGATCGCGGGCATAATATTGATGGCAGGATGCGCGCGGCCGCTGGAAGATATGGTCCTGGAGCAAACGAAATTCCAAACCAGTCTGAACGGTCCGCCGAATGAAGATGGGCTGAAAGCAATTGCGCGCGCTGAGCAGGAAAAACGCGATATCGAGGATCCCAATCTCAAACCCGGTGTGATGCTCCATTCCGCCGGCGCGGCCATACCCTCGATTTATTTTCTGGACCTTCGCAATTACGACCCTGTGAAAGTGGCGGCATCGCTCAAGATCCCGATGTTGATCCTGCAGGGTGAAAAGGATGTGCAAGTACGCATGGTCGATTTCGACGATTTCAAAAGGGGGTTGGGAGGCCGCAAGGACGTAACTTTGAAGTCTTATCCGCTTGCAAACCACTTGTTCATGACCGTCGCGGGTCAGGCGAGTGGAGCCGAGTACATGACGCCGTCCCATGTCGAGCAGGATGTGGTTGAAGACATCGCTTCATGGATACACCAGCAATCGCCCAGCCCTGCACCCAAGTAAAACGCGCCCGCCAAATTCGCAACTGATTCGCCTGCAAAGAAACCTCGGGCCCGGCAGAAGGCGGGCCCGAAGTGATTTACGAAGATGTTATCGCGGTGTTGAGCCTTGTTCGGTGCGCAAATCATTGGTCACTGAAAAAACTCCCGGCACCGAATTGGCACGCAGATTCGCCAGGTTGCGATCCGCTTCCCGGTCCACGATGCCCGTAAGTGTCACGTGGCCGTTGTCCACAATGATGTGGATGGACGGCACCGAGCCCATGGAATAGCGGTTCAGCGTTTCGTCAGAGAATATCGCATGGTACTCCGCTCGCCGAATTTCATTATCCATCGGAGAGGGCGGCAAAACCTCGATGTTGTTCACCACGCGCGTGACGCCGGCTAGCTTTTTCACTACAGCTTCGGCGTCGTCTTTAATAGTGGGTCTGACGACCTGGCCCTGCAACGTGACTTCACTGCCATTCACCGTGAATTCCAGGTTATCGAACACACCGTACCACGGCAGCATGGTCAGCTCATGCCGGACTTGATTCACCAGAGTGTTGTTGGATTCTTGGCTGCGAGTGGCGGCCGCTGCCGTTCCCGCATAGGTGGACATAGACCCCACAGCGAACACTGTCAAAGCCGATGCGACGAGAGTCAGCCAGACTTTTGATGTTTTCTTCTGGAAAGTCATGGATGTGAACCTCCTTCTCTCTCTGCTGCCACCCACTTCTTCCCCACTCAATTAGATGCTTGGGGAATGGAAAAGGCTGGTTCGGCGGTCCGGCCCGCCTGTTTTGAGAATCCACCAAGGGTGTGATAATCTGCCGGTGAAAGAGATTCAGACGAAGTCCCAGTTTTGTAAAAGAAGGCCTGTTCCGAACCTCAAAAGCTCCCCGATTGAAGGATTCGCGCAGTAGGGATAGCTGTCTCCCGGGAGCGATTTCAAGCGGAGGAATTGTGATCGGGCCGCGGTGAAAGAAATTCTGCCCGGGCTTGAATTCCGTGGGGAGCTGAGGACCTGACGATGGCACTCGAACAAGCGACAACGCGGGCCATGGATATCAAGCTGGCGCATTCGCCGGATTCCGACGATGCCTTCATGTTTTACGCGCTGGCAACCCACAAAGTGCGCACCGAGGGCCTTAAGTTCTCACATGTGCTTGCGGACATTGAAACTTTGAATCGCGCGGCCGACGCGGAGACCTACGACGTAACAGCGATCAGTTTTGCCTCTTACCCATATTTGAAGGAAAAATATGCGCTGCTGGATTGCGGCGCGAGCTTCGGCGAGGGTTACGGCCCGCTGGTCGTTTCGCAGAAACCGGTCCGCCGCGAGGATCTCGCAGGTATGCGCGTGGCCGTCCCCGGCCTTCGCACCACAGCTTACTTAACACTCAAATTGTTCGAGCCGCGCTTCGAGCCGGTGGTGATTGCCTTCGATAAAATTGTGGATGCAGTTCGTGATGGCGCTGTCCCCGCGGGATTGCTGATCCACGAAGGTCAGCTCATGTTTCCGCAAGCGGGTCTGAACCGTGTGGTTGACCTGGGCCAATGGTGGCAGGAGCAAAATGGATTGCCGTTGCCGCTGGGTGGCAATGCCGTGCGGCGCGCGCTGGGGCCTGAAGTGGGCCGCCGCATTGCCCAGGCCATTCGCGACAGCGTCAGCTACGCGCTCGATCACCGCGAGGCCGCGCTGAATTACGCCATGCAGTTCGCTCGCGACATGGAGCCGGAGCTGGCCGACCAATTCGTGGGCATGTACGTGAACCGCTGGACGCTTGGTTATGGCGAAAAGGGCCGCCATGCCGTGCGCGAACTGCTTTCCCGCGGCGCTAAAGCTGGGCTGGTGCCGCCTGCGGGCGAGATCGATTTTGTAGGTACGGACGCCAACTAATCGCAGCCTGTCTTTTGCGGCTGTTGGCTCTTTCGTTGCGGAGGACAATCTAAACAACACACCTCTTCATCCACGTAAGGAACAATCTTCAGGTGCGGGTCTGCCCGCTTTCTCGGGCGCAAAACCACGGGCACAGTTTGACGGACAATCAAAAAGCAATCATGAATCATCCAATGGGTTTGGTAACGGAACTACGGGCATGAGAAATCTGACCGAACAATCCCGGCTACTCACAGAACTGCTGCGCGACCGCATCCTCGTGCTCGACGGCGCCATGGGCACCATGATTCAGCAGGCGAATTTGACAGCCGCTGATTTTGGCGGGCCGGCCTTGGAAGGCTGCAACGAGAATCTGGTTATCACTCGGCCCGATGTGATTGCAGGGATTCACAGGAAATATCTGGAAGCCGGCGCGGACATCATTGAGACCGACACCTTCGGAAGCACCAGCCTGGTGCTGGCAGAATACGGATTGGGGGATCTCGCCTACGAAATCAGCCGCGCCGCGGGGCTGCTTGCCCGTCACGTCGCAGACGAATTTTCGACTTTCGCAAAGCCACGCTTCGTCGCAGGCAGCATGGGCCCGACCACCAAGGCCATAACCGTCACGGGCGGAGTGACATTCGACGGCCTGCGCGAAACATTTTACGAGCAGGCCCGCGGATTGCTGGACGGCGGCGTGGACGTTTTGCTGCTCGAAACTTGCCAGGATACGCGCAACATCAAGGCGGGCGCGCTGGCCATTGAGCAACTGGCCGCAGAGCGCGGCCACAGAATTCCGCTGATGATTTCAGCGACGATTGAGGCCATGGGCACCATGCTCGCTGGCCAGGACGCTGAAGCGCTCTGGGCTTCCATCGATCATCTCGACCTGCTCTCCATCGGATTGAACTGCGCCACCGGCCCGGAATTCATGACCGATCACCTCCGCACTCTTGCGGGGCTTTCGCAGCATTTTATTTCCTGCTATCCGAACGCGGGGTTGCCCAACGAAGATGGTAAATACGGGGAAACCCCAAATTCAATAGCAATTCAGCTCGAACGATTCATCGGAAATGGTTGGCTCAATCTGGTCGGCGGCTGCTGCGGCACCACTCCGGATCACATATACGCCATCGCTCAGGTTGCGGAAGGAAAGTCCCCGCGTAAGATTCCGGCCCCGCATCACCGCGTTTTCTATTCGGGGGTTGAAGCCGTCGAAGCCGAGGAATCCGCTCGCCCGCTGATTGTCGGCGAACGCACCAACGTAATCGGCTCGCGCTTATTCAAGGATTTAGTTGCAGCGGAAAAATGGGAAGAGGCCAGCGAAATCGCTCGCCGGCAGGTGCGCAGCGGCGCGCAGATTGTGGACGTCTGCCTGCAATCCACCGACCGCGAGGAAATGAATGACATTCCTCCCTTCTACGAAAAAATCATCCGCAAGATCAAAGCGCCGCTGATGATTGATACCACCGATCCGCGCGCCATTGAGCTGGCCCTGAAATATTGCCAGGGCAAGAGCATCATCAACTCCATCAACCTGGAAGATGGCGAATTGAAATTTGAGCACGTCTGCCCGCTGGCCCACAGTTACGGAGCGGCGGTCATTGTTGGCTGCATTGACGAAGACAAGCTGCAGGCGCAGGCATTTACTCGCGAGAGAAAGCTGGCCGTCGCCGAACGCTCCCACAAACTTCTCACGCAAAAATACGGAGTTCCGGCGGAAAACGTTATCTTCGATCCGTTGGTTTTCCCCTGCGCGACCGGCGATGAAAATTACATCGGTGGCGCCGTAGAAACAATCGAAGGAATTCGCCTCATCAAGGAGAAAATTCCTTTCGTTCGCACCGTCCTGGGTATCAGCAACGTCAGCTTCGGTCTGCCCGCGGGCGCGCGCGAAGTGGTGAATTCCGTTTTTCTTTATTACTGCACGAAAGCTGGGTTGGATCTGGCCATTGTCAATGCCGAACGCATCGAGCGGTTCGCTTCCATTCCGGAGCATGAGAGACGCCTGGCGGAAAACCTGCTTTTCAGTCATCCGCCCGCGCAAGTTCCGGAGGGGCATCCTCAAACGGAGTTGCTGCGCGGCGCGCCTGAAGATTGGCGCCAGCAATCGCGCGACCAGAAGCGCGCCATCAACCAATTTCACATCGTTGCCGTGACTGAACATTTCCGCACGGTCAAGAAGAAGGAAAAATCGAAGGAACAACTGCCACTCGACCAGCGCCTGGCGAATTACATCATCGAAGGCACTCGCGACGGCCTGATCGAGGACCTGGACCGCAAGCGCGCGGAGGGCGCGAAGCCGCTCGACATCATCAACGGACCGCTGATGGCCGGAATGGGTGAAGTTGGGCGGCTGTTCAACAACAACGAGCTGATCGTGGCCGAAGTGTTGCAGTCCGCCGAGGCGATGAAGGCCGCTGTGGGCCATCTTGAGCAGTTCATGGAAAAAGCCGACACGGCCAAGCGCGGAAAGGTTGTTCTCGCCACCGTCAAGGGAGACGTCCACGACATCGGCAAGAACCTGGTCGAAATCATCTTGAAGAACAATGGCTTCGATGTGATCAACCTGGGCATCAAAGTGCCGCCGGAGGAGTTGATCCTCGCCTGGAAGAAACACAACCCTGACGCAATCGGCCTGAGCGGTCTTCTGGTGAAAAGCGCGCAGCAAATGGTGATCACCGCTTCGGACCTGCGTGACGCGGGTATCAAGGTTCCGCTCCTGGTGGGCGGCGCGGCTCTTTCAGAGAAATTCACTCGCACGAAAATTGCGCCCAGTTATTCCATGGCTGTCTGCTACGCAAAAGACGCCATGTCCGGGCTGCACTTGATGAACGAACTCACCAACCCGGAGCGGCGCGACTCAGTCATCACCGAACATACATACGTGGAGTCGCCCAGTGCACCAACCGGCGCCGTCGCGGTTTCCGTAGCCGTAGTTAGCGAGGAGCGCTCGCCCAAAATACGCACCGATATTCCGATTCCCTCAGTCGCCTACACAGATCGCAAGGTGCGGCATGTGCCCGACCTGGCTGAAATCTGGAACTACATCAATCCGCAGATGCTCTACACGCGCCATCTCGGATTCCGGGGAAATTTTGAGAAGGCGCTGGCCGATCGTGACGCCAAAGCCATGGAGCTCTTCAACGACATGGAAGAAGTGAAGGCCGAAGCCGCGAAATTCATGAAGGTTCGCGCGGTGTGGCAATTCTTTGAGGCCGAGCGCGCCGGCAACTCCGTTCAACTTTTTCCGCCCGGCGCATCCGCACCGCTGCATGTTTTTCGGTTTGAGCGTCAGCGCATCCCTGACGGCCTCTGCCTGAGCGATTATGTCTTACCTGTGAAGAACGGCGCGCGCGACCACATCGCACTATTCGTCGTCACCGCGGGCGAAGGAGTCCGCCAGCGCAGCGAGGAAGCCAAAAACTCTGGCCACTATTTCCGCTCGCATGGCCTGCAATCGCTGGCCATCGAAAGCGCGGAAGGTTGCGCCGAATGGCTCCACCGCCGCATCCGCGAGGATTGGGGATTCCCCGACCCGCCGGAGATGACCGTGCAGCAGCGCTTCAGCTCGCGCTACCACGGCAAGCGTTACAGCTTCGGATATCCGGCCTGCCCCAATCTCGACGATCAGGCGGGACTATGGAAACTCCTGCGCCCCGAAGATATCGGCGTCCAGCTCACCGAGGGAATGATGATGGACCCCGAGGCCAGCGTCAGCGCGCTTGTCTTCCATCACCCGGATTGCTCGTACTTCACGGTCGGCGATGTGGCGGAAACGGAAGCCGCGGGCTCGATTCCGCCGGCGCGCTGCTAATCTGCTGCCAATCTAAAGGTGTTGTGACTTTGAAATGATTCCTACTCTTGAAACCCGGCGCCTACTGCTTCGTCCGCTGGAACTTGCCGACGCCGAGCAAGCGCAACCTCTGTTTGGAAAATGGGAAATCGTTCGCCTTTTATCCGATGCGGTCCCGTGGCCATTTCCGCCTGACGGCGCTCTAAACTACTATCGCGATGTGGCTTTGCCTGCGATGGAACGCGGCGATGAATGGCACTGGACGTTGAGGCTGAAGGCGAACTCCGACCAGCTTATTGGAAGCATTGGATTAATAAGACAGGGAAACATTAATCGCGGATTCTGGATTGGCAAGCAGTGGCAAGGTCAGGGATTAATGACGGAAGCGTGTGATGCTGCGACCGAATATTGGTTCAACGTTTTGAAATTTCCAGTGTTGCGGGTTCCGAAGGCGATTGAGAACACTGCCTCGCGCCGGATTTCCGAACGGCAGGGCATGCGCTTGATCGCCAAGGAAGAACGCGGCTATGTTTCGGGCCGGCTCATGACCGAAATTTGGGAAATTACGGCCGATGAATGGAATGCGCGGAAAAACTCCATCTGACATTCCCGCTAAACTGGATCTTTCAAAACTAGACCTCGTTCCCTTGACGCTCCTGTGCGTTTCGCTTAAATTCAATTGATTCCTGTGAGACGCAAATGACTCGCAAATTTTCCACACTTTTCGCAATTACTTCAGTTACGGCATTTCTCGCCGTGGCCGGCATCGGACTTGAACGTCGTGTGCACGCCGCGCCCCAACAACAGGCTGAAAACCAGAAGGCGCAAACCGGGCCGCTTGAATACAACGAAACCGACATCGCCGCGAAGAAATGGCCCACCGAGGCCGTGCGCGCGTCGAAAGCGATGGTCGTGAGCGACAACCCGCTCGCGGACCAGGCCGGCATCGAAATTCTGCGAAAGGGCGGGAACGCCGTGGACGCAGCGGTGGCAGTTGCCTTCGCTCTCGCGGTAGTTGAGCCGCGCGCCGGCAATATTGGCGGCGGCGGATTCATGCTGGTGCGCCTGGCCGATGGCCGCTCAAATTTCATTGATTACCGCGAGGAGGCGCCAAAGTCCGCCTCTCGCGAACTCTACCGTAAGCCCGACGGCACCTATGACATGCAAGGCTCGCGCCTGGGTTATCGCGCCGTGGGAGTTCCCGGAACAGTTGCGGGAATGGCGCTGGCTCTGAGAACTTACGGCAAACTGAAACTCGCCGAGGTGATAGCTCCGGCAATCCGTCTAGCCGATGGCTTCACCATCAGTGACAAACTCGCGAAATCGCTCACCGATTCGCAGAAGCGCCTGACACAATTTGATCGCAGCAAACATATCTTCCTGAACGACGGAAAGCTTTATCAGGCCGGTGAGACGCTCAAGCAACCGGAGCTGGCCGCAACGCTGCGACGCATCGCCAAACACGGGGCAGATGAATTTTACAAGGGACAAACCGCGCGCGAGTTAACTAAAGAAATGAAGGAAAAAGACGGCCTCATCACCATGGCAGATCTTGCCGCCTATCGCGCCAAGCTCCGCGAGCCGCTCAGCGCAAGTTACGAATCGAAAGGCGTGAAGTGGGAAGTCATCACCAGCCCTCCACCCAGCTCCGGTGGAATCGCCATGATCGAAGCGCTGAATATTCTCGATCCTGTTGACCTCAAAGGCTGGCAAGACGCCCAATCTGTGCACATGGTCGCCGAGGCCATGCGTCGAGTGTTTGCCGACCGCGCCACTTTCCTGGGCGATTCCGATTTCGTGCATGTTCCCGTCAGGGGTCTTACGGATCCGAAATACGCCGCCACGCGGCGCGGCACAATTGATCCCAACCATGCTTCTGCAAGCCAATTCATTGGAGCAGGAAATCCAACCCCCTTTGATGGAAATGCCCCCGCCAATGCGGCCCCGGCAACTATTCCCCAGAGCCTGACGCGCGAGCAGGCCGAATCAGTTTCTATTCGCGAAGCGCAGCGTGAAGGCCACACCACCCATTTCAGTGTTGTGGACGCCGCGGGCAACGCCGTCTCCAACACTTACACCATCAACGATAGCTACGGCGCAGGCGTCACCGCGCCCGGCGGATTTCTGCTCAACGACGAAATGGACGACTTCACCGCTCAGCCCGGCCAGGCCAACATGTTCGGCCTGGTGCAGAGCGAGGGCAACACCATCGCGCCGGGCAAGCGTCCACTGAGTTCCATGATGCCCACCATCGTTCTGCGCGATGGCAAGCTGAGCTTCGTCACTGGCTCACCGGGCGGGCCGCAAATCATCAGCGCCACCATGCTCACGGTGATCAACTGGATGCGCTTCGGCCCGGCAAATCCCGAAGGCGCCATGCTGGCTATTGATGCGCCACGCTTCCATCATCAGTGGATGCCCGACAACGTTCTGCTCGAGCAGGATTTCCCCGTGGAAGTCATGCAGCAACTCGAAGCGATGGGCCACAAGGTCACGCGCAAAGGCTGGATCGGCGAAGTGAACGCGATTGGAATTGATCCGCGCACTGGCGAACGCCTGGGCGCGGGCGATCCGCGCCGCCAGGGCGCCGCGCAGGGCTACTGAGAAAAACCACGAATTGGGGACACGAACCTGCCTATGCGGCGAGTGCTAAGCACCTATCTCTGGATCCAACACAAGCTGACTCCGGCGACGCTCGACGAAGCCAGCCGAGCAGGCGCGCAGGCCATCGAAATTTTCTGCGCTATCGGCCACTTCGATTACGCCAAGCCCGAAGCAGTCCGCGAAATCGCGCAGTGGTTTTCGGACCACCAAACTAAGTTGCACTCGCTTCATGCGCCCACCTCCCGCGATTTCAGTCCTGGACGCGAAGGCGGCTCGCCCGTTTCCATTTCCGATCTCGAGCGCGTCCGGCGTCTGGACGCTGTGGACGAAATCAAGCGTGCGATAGATGTGGCCGAGCAAGTCCCGTTTGAAGTTATGGTTCTGCACGTGGGTGGTTCGCGTGAGCCGGCCGACCCGCGCCGCTGGGATGCCGCTTTCAGCTCGCTCGAACATTTGGTTCTATTCGCCAAGCAGCGTGGAGTCACCCTCGCGCTCGAGAACACGCCGGGCGAATTGGCCACCCCCTCGAATCTGCGCCATTTTCTGGAACAGACTCGCCTGCCTGGCTTGCGGCTGTGCTTTGACAGCGGCCACGCGCACCTGGATTCCGGCGCTGTGCAAGGAATCGAAACCATGGGCGATCTGGCCGTCACCACGCACCTGCACGACAATCACGGCGAGAAGGATGAGCACCTGTTGCCTTATTCGGGCACCATCGAATGGCAACCACTGTTAAGAGCAATCCCCAAAGAATTGCCCTGTGTGCTCGAACTGCGCGAACAATTGCCGCAGCCGCCAAGTTCCAATGACATCCGCGCCACTTTTGATAAGCTGGAAGAGGCGCGCGAGAAGTCCTGATTCACCTGCGTTCCATTTAGGGGGAGTTCACAAGATGCCCGTTGTTTCCATTGCCGATGTGGGCCGCTACGCAGGCCAGGAAATAACTCTGCGTGGATGGCTCTACAACCAGCGCGAGTCCGGCAAATTGTTGTTCCCGCAATTTCGCGACGGCACCGGCCTGCTCCAGGGTGTCTGCTCTCAAAAAGAAAGTCCGCAGGCGTTTGAAACGCTTCGCAACCTCACCCAGGAATCGAGCTGCGTCGTCACCGGAAAAATCCGCGCCGACCAGCGCGCCCCCGGCGGTTTTGAAATGGACGTCAGCCAGGTCGAAATCGTCCAGCGAATCCCTGAATCGGATCCCTATCCCATCCAGCTCAAGGAACACGGCGTGGATTTCCTGCTCGACCGGCGCCACTTGTGGCTTCGTTCGCCGCGCCAGGCCGCCATCCTTCGCATCCGCGCCGAAGTGATTCGCGCCGCGCGCGAATTCATGGACAGCCAGGGCTACACGCTGACCGACCCGCCGATTTTCACGCCCGCCGCATGCGAGGGCACCACGACACTATTTGAAGTTGCTTACGTGGACGAAAGCTCGGCCTACCTCACGCAGTCGGGCCAGCTTTACCTCGAGGCTATCGCCGCGGCGCTTGGCAAGGTTTACAGTTTCGGCCCCACCTTCCGCGCGGAAAAATCCAAAACGCGCCGCCACCTGACCGAATTCTGGATGCTGGAGCCGGAAGCCGCTTACGCGCACCTGGAAGACATGATGGTGTTGGCCGAAGGACTCGTCAGCCACGCGGTGCAATCCGTGGTTGCCAACCGGCCCCGCGAACTGGAGATGATCAAACGCGATGTCACCAAGCTCGCTGCGGTGAAGCCTCCCTTCCCGCGCATCAGTTATGACGAAGCCATCGCCATCCTGCAAAAGAGCGGCAACCCCGCCAAGTGGGGCGACGATTTCGGCGGCGACGAAGAGACCATTCTCTCTAAACAATACGACCGTCCGGTGATGGTCCACCGCTATCCGGCGGCCATCAAAGCGTTTTACATGCAGCCCGATGCGCAGCGTCCCGATCTTGCGCTGGGTTTTGACATGCTGGCATCGGAAGGCTATGGCGAAATCATCGGCGGCGGCGAGCGCATCTCCAGTTACGACTTGCTGGTCCAACGCTTGCGCGAAAACAAGCTTCCTGAAGAGGCGTTCCAGTGGTATCTCGACCTGCGCCGCTACGGCTCTGTGCCCCATTCCGGCTTCGGATTGGGCCTCGAGCGCACGGTGGCCTGGATTTGCGGGACCGAGCACATCCGGGAAGTGATTCCCTTCCCTCGAATGATTTACAGGGTTTATCCGTAGATAGCACCACCCTCCCTCCCGTTTTTGGATGAATGTCAAAACAAAGGGGTTATGGGTGAGCGTCGTCCAATGAATATCATTCCAAAGGGTTTATGCCGTTTATTATTAAGTTATCTAAGTCTCTCTAGTTCTGCGACTTACGCACCTGCTTGAAACACGCTCATAAGAATATGTGCCGCGGGGATTTAAAACCCCGTGGAATGATATTCTTACGAAAGGCCCATAAAACAAGGCGTTTGTGGCCATCCGGCAGAGGATTCAGAACCATTTCGGGAGAGAGTATTCGAAAGGGTCGTCGAGGTCTGCAAGCGATATTACTGCAGAGTTACTCACCGTGTCAATAGAAAATGACGGTATCATGAAAAAATATATTTGGTGGCAGAGGAATTGTGTTGCGTGTTCTAGTTCGAATGCAAAACTCGGACCCTAGAGCTTCGGACAGTCAAGGGGTGCGGCACCGGCGGACAGCTTCAAGTCGGACTCATCCGCGAGTGTCTTGCTCTCGTGCCGGTGAACTCTTAGCGCGAAGAAGAGGCAAAACCCCGAACCAACGCGGCAATCTCATCCGCAGCGGTGTCCAATGCGAAATGGCCTCCGTCAACAATGTGAACTTCGGCTTTCGGCACATCTCGACGGTAGGCTTCCGGTTCCGAGGGGTCGAACGAGAGCTCATACTTGCCCCAAATCACAAGGAGGCGGGGCTGCTTTTCGCGCATCCATGCCTGCCACTTCGGGTAGGAGTCTACGTTGGTTCGATAGTCGTAGAACAGGTCGCTTTGAATGTCAGCCTGGCCGGGCTGACTGAGAAAGTTGAATTCGTCGGTCCACAAATCCGGGTCGTAGCGATCCACGTTGGGGTCGTTTCCGACATGACGAGTGCGCGTGGTGGCCAGCGACAAAAGATTGGTGCGCAGCGCGCTTTCGTTGGCGGTGCGATCGGCCCAAAATGCACGCCGCGTTTTCCAATTCGCGCCCAGACCTTCGTTGTGCGCAACGGCGTCCTGGACGATGAGCGCCGCAATACGATCCGGATGGGCTAACGCCATGCGAAAACCCACGGGGCCGCCGTAGTCCTGCATGTAAAGCGTGTAGCGCGAAAGCCCGAGCGCATCGGTGAAGTGATTCATGATTTCGGCATAATGATCGAAGTTGTAGGCGAACTTTTTGGGGTCCGGCCAGTCGCTGTGTCCGAAGCCCGGATAATCGGGCGCGACCAGATGATAGCGATCCGAAAGCCGGGCGAAGAGCGGCTCGAACATCCGCGACGATGAGGGAAGTCCGTGCAGGAGGAGAATTACCGGCGCATCTTTCGGGCCGGCCTCTCTGTAGAAAATGGAGAGGCCATCAATTTGAATGGTGTGATACAAAGTCGGGCGTTCCATGGGGGGATCCTTTCGTTGGGCAAGAGCCGTCGATTGAATTGAGGTAGGCATCGCAAGAATTACTAATGTAATCCAGGAGAACCAAACGCATCGGGCCCAAAGGGGCATTTTTTCTCCTCGCTAAGAATTGGAATGTTTATGACGGCGGCTTGCGCTCCACTCGACGACCGGCCCGGCGATTTCGGATATTTCCTGGACCAAGTCGTTCAAGAATGCCGGCACGTCGGTGCAAGAGGGAAGATTGGCGCCTTGCCCAGCCCACATGGGCATAAGATCGGGACGGCCCGCAGCTTCCGCCGCGGCGGTGAGATTTCTTATGATTCCCCTTTGCAGAGGATATGGCAGGATCTCAGTTCCCTTCTGGTTCAAATCTTCCATCAAGTGATTGCGGACTCCACGGGCGAGCCTTCCGGTGAAGCCCCTTGTTAAACCGGTGCGAACATACTTTCTGAGCAAAGTCTCGCGATGAAGTCGGCTGGCGCCGGATCCCTCATAGGTCAAAAAGGCCGTTCCCATCTGGAGGCCCTCCGCGCCGAGAGCGAGGGCGGCAATTGCGCCACGCGCATCTCCGATGCCACCGGCGGCAATCACCGGCACATCCACCACATCCACTATTTGAGGGATGAGCGAAAACGTGCCGGTGAGTGAATCCTCGGCGGACCGGAGAAATGAACCGCGATGCCCGCCGGCCTCGAAGCCGGAAGCGGCGATGGCGTCGACGCCTGCCTGCTCGAGCGCAATGGCTTCATCGGGTGTTGTGGCCACGCCAATGGTGACGATGTTTTTCGAGCGGCATTCCTGCAAAATTTCTTTTGGCGGAATTCCGAAGACGAAGCTGAATACGGGCACCTTCGTGTCGAGCAGCACGCGGACCTGATCCTCGACCCGAATAGGCGAAAAAGGTTTGTATATCGGATACGGAGCTCCCAAAGCCGTAAAATGTGCGGCGAGCGCCGCAAGACTTCTTTTGAAGGCATTTTCGTCCGAAGTTCGGGCGCCAGCGTCTTCCATCGAAACCCACAAATTCATTGCGAACGGTTTGGAGGTAAGCGAGCGAATCTCCGCGATTACGTCTTTGATTGCTTCGGGTGTCAAAGAGTTCGCGCCGAAAGATCCGAGTCCGCCAAAATTGGAAACGGCAGCGGTCAGCCGTTGCGAGGAAAACCCGCCGAAAGGGCCTTGAATGATTGGGTATTCAATACCGAGCTTTGCTGTCAGCCGGTTGCGATTCCAGGGGGCTGACGTCATGCGGACACCTCAAAGATTACTTCCAGCTCTACAGGTGCGCCGAGCGGAAGGCTGGCGACGCCATAAACCGTGCGGCAAGGACTTTTGTCTTTTCCGAAGACCTCGTGCAGCAACTCCGAAGCGGCGTCGGCAATTTTCGGCTGGTCGCGGACGTCGCCCGAAGTGGCCACTGAAACGCCGAGCCTGACAATGCGCTTCACTTTGTCGAGCGAGCCCAAATGCCGCCGAGCGACAGCGAGGACGTTGAGCGCCGCGAGGCGCGCCGCCGCCCGGCCAGCTTGCACATCGAGCTCCGCTCCGACGCGGCCGATGAATTTCGCTTCATGCCCCTCGGTGGGGAGCATCCCGCTAAGAAAAAGGAGTTTGCCGGTTTGGACGGCTTCCACGTAGGCGCCGAAAGGCTCGGGCGGGGCTGGAAGAGTGATGCGGAGTTCCATCAATTTTTGTTCGGGGCTAGTTCGACCGGTGACATTGCGAGGTACCCTTCGCTTCCCGGATTTCGATTTCATATATCGTTCTCCGCCTAAGTCAATTCTGGTTCGATGCGGCAGCGCATGGTGTTGTCATTCTAAGGCTTCATCAGTGAGAACTGCGCAAGTCACTGCCGCGCAGAAGCGGGCCATATCGGCGCCCCCGTTACACGCGACCGTTCGCGCGTCTAATCGCGACGCGGATGCTGCCCCTGCGATTCGGAAAGTTTCCTGCGTTTGGCTGTATGGTCGGAAAGTTCATAATCAGGGAAGGCAGTTCCTGGAAAGACGTCAGGTCGCATATTCGATCCTTTACGATATGATTTGCTTTATCAAGTCAGGCTGCGTGAGAAGCGCGAATTGCTCCCGTTCGGCGCCTTTGCAGTCCATTTGTTTTGCGGCGCGAAGGCGGTGCTGACCACCCAGGACTCACGGATTATAACACCCGAAAAACTTCACGCGGCGGACCGCCTGGTGGTGCGAAGAACTACCCGTCAAATAAGGGACAAACTCGGTTTGAATTACGGTGGCCACTGCTTGCTTGTGACAAGCAGGTGGTCGTGTTGAGCGTAGTAGGCCGGATTCGATTCCATTTTGGAAATTTCCTGTCTGGATTACACCTCCCTGTTTTCAGCCGTCACGCTATTGTTTATGAGCTGCATCGTTGACTGGCCTGATGCTGTTCAGCTTACCTTGAGTGGATTTCATTGAGTCTTTGAGTCTTACCTAATCGCCCTGGGACCTTGGAGGTGTGGACGCCGTTTATTGCGCGATTGTGAGGAATACGGTAAGGCAAATCAGCAACGAAAACAGCCAGAATCCCTTCTTATCCATTGGCTCGCTCACTCCGGACGCCGTTTTCGTCAAGTCCAGCAGCGAGAGGGTGCTGATAACACTGACAGTCTTCACCGGGGAGTAATCCGTCGCGGCGTGTGAGAGTGTTGTAGAGGGCGCGTCAGGGCTGGGGATTTTTTGTGGCGGGGAAGATATGGCGCGTATATCCTTAGGACTTCCCTGCGTCAGTTCCGGGGGACAAAAGGGCCTGCCTCTTCATGCCGCAAAAAGTTCGCATCATCGGAGTGCCGATGGATCTGGGCCAGAGCCGCCGCGGCGTGGACATGGGCCCATCGGCTCTGCGCGTGGCCGGACTACTCGGCCGGCTGAAGCAACTGGGCTGCCAGGTGGATGACATCGGCAATATTTCCGTAAAGCAGCCCGAAGAGCAGCACTACGGAGAAAAGCGCGCCAAATATCTGACCGAAATCGCGGAGACTTGCCGCGGCCTCTCCGAAATGGTGGAAAAATCCCTGACTGAAGGATCTCTCCCGCTGGTCCTGGGCGGTGATCATTCCATCGCCGTGGGCACCGCGGCGGGTGTGGCCGGATGGCACCGCAAACAATCAAAGCGCGTCGGAATGCTGTGGCTCGACGCCCATGGAGACATGAATACGCCGGAATCTTCACCCTCCGGAAACGTCCATGGCATGCCTCTTGCGGCGATTGCCGGTTACGGCCCAACGGAGCTTGTGGATTTGGCCGGCTATCACCCCATCATCGAGCCGCGAAATATCGTGCTGGTGGGCATCCGCGACTTGGACTCCAAGGAACGCCGCCTCATTAAGGAATCGGGCGAGCACGTATTCACCATGCGTGATATTGATGAGCGCGGGATGCGCGATGTGATGAGCGAAGCTCTGCGATTTGCCAGCGACGACACCGACGGCATCGCGGTCAGCCTGGACATGGACTTCGTGGATCCCGAGGATGCACCCGGCGTGGGGACGCCGGTGCGCGGCGGGGTCACTTACCGCGAGGCGCATCTGGCCATGGAAATGATCGCCGACAGCAAGGCCATGGTCTCGCTGGAAGTGGTCGAAATTAATCCGGTCATCGACCTGCACAACAAGACCGCGCTGCTCGCCGTCGAAATGGTCTGCTCGGGCTTGGGCAAAAAGATTCTGTAGATTCATTTAAGACTGTCGTTTGATTCATTGAGGATTCGGGGCGCAATTCCATCGTGCAAAAACCTGGCAAAGTGATCCGCGTCGGAGTTCTTTTCGGGGGCCGTTCGGGCGAGCACGAAGTGTCGCTCAGTTCGGCGACGTCCGTGATCCGTGCGCTGGACCCCGCGAAATACGAAGCCGTTCCCATCGGCATCACCAAAGACGGACAGTGGCTCATCGGCAGCAGCGCGCACAAAATGCTTGGAGAAGTGCTGAAGACGGGACAGCGCGTGATGCTTTCGGCCGACCCCAGTGTTGGGGCGCTGGTCCCGCTGGGAGATAAACCGGGCGGCGGGCTTCGCGTGGACGTCATTTTCCCCGTGCTGCATGGAACCTTTGGCGAGGACGGCACAGTGCAGGGCCTTCTGGAATTGGCCGGGCTCCCCTATGTAGGCGCCGGAGTGCTGGCCTCTGCCGTGGGCATGGACAAGGACGTCCAAAAGCGTCTTTTCCGGGAGGCCGGGATTCCCGTGGGCGAATTCGTGGCCGTGCTGCGCAGCGAGTGGGAACATTCTCGCGGTGAAATCATCAAGCGCATCGCCGATCAATTTCAGTTCCCAGTTTTCGTGAAGCCCGCGGCGCTGGGCTCATCCGTGGGCATGACCAAAGTACATTCCCGCCAGGAGCTGCCCGTGGCGATGGATCTGGCCGCGGAATTCGCGCAAAAAATCGTAGTCGAACGCGGATTCGATGCCCGTGAAATTGAAGTGGCCGTGCTGGGCAACGATTCTCCGAAAGCCTCCGTGCCCAGCGAAATCGTGCCGCATCGCGAGTTTTACGACTACACCGCAAAGTATCTTGAAGAGGGCACGAAATATCTGACTCCTGCGCCGCTCAAGCCCGCGCAAACCAAGAAATTCCAGGATTACGCCCTGCGCGCATTCCGCTGCATTGACTGCGCGGGGATGGCGCGCGTGGATTTTTTCCTGGAGCGGAAAACGGGCCGCATGTACCTGAACGAAATCAATACGATTCCCGGCTTCACCTCGATCAGCCAATACCCGAAAATGTGGGCGGCGACCGGCGTCCCGTACCGCGAATTGATCGACCGCCTGATCCAATTGGCGCTCGATGCCCATGCCCAAAAGGCCCGCACGAAATACGCCATTGAGCTGCCTGCCGGTCCCGCGGGCGCTCTCGATGTCTAGCCACTTTTGCCCAACCTTCCGGTTGCTCCTGTCCGACCGTCATTTACAGTGACGTTGGGAATCTGTTAGCTTTCTTTTGGCGTCTAACACTCTGTGTGCTTAGGCGTTTTAGCTTCAACTTTAAGGGAGAAATTTTGAGGGCCTACAGGGGACTGCTCGACGGCACGGATGAAGATCCGAAATGGAAGTTGCGCCGTTATCTGATTACAGTCGGGGCTGGTGTGGTGCTTGTAGTCGGCTCCGCTTGGTGGCTTTATTTCGGGTTCTTGCACGTTCCCGAGCGCCGCACCGCCGCGCATTTTCTCGACGCGGTAGCGGCAGGCAACCTGCAACTCGCCTATCAACTTTGGAAGCCCGATCCCGCGCACTACTCCATGAATGACTTTATCGCCGATTGGGGCGCTACAGGCTACTACGGTCCGGTGAAGAGCTACCGAATCGAGTCAGCGGCATTGCCGCCCCGGAGCAGCACGGTGGTGGTGGTGACCATCGAAGTGAGCCCCGATCAGCCGTTCCCGGATAACAAGGACATCGACAAAAGCCGGCGCGTGAAGGAAGTGCAAATCTGGGTGGATAAGGGCAACAAATCGCTTAGTTTCCCCGGATTCCCGTGATTTATTTTACGATGAAATTTAGGGCGCTTGGGTCTTAAACGGAAGTTGGTTTGTGCGTCGGCGGCGTGGCTTCTTCGGCGAGCATAATCGGAAATCCGTCGCGAATGGGATAGATTCGCCCGCAGGAAGAGCACTCCAGACCGCGGTCATTCGGCAGCGCGCGAATGGGAGTCAGGCAAACGGGACAGGCCAATATTTTTAGCAACTCCTCATTTAGCGGCATACTTTTTCCTCCCGCAAGAATAATCTATCAATAGCTTCGGGTGCCCTGCAACAACTTCGCCAAACTGAATCTTCAACCGCGCGCCTTATGAACGCTCATTGAAATTTCGCCGTTCCATTCTCCGCGCGGCCCGAGGTTCACCGGCCAGATGGCCAAAATCTGAGAACCTTGATAAACGCACTCAAACCCCTCTTCGGATTCGGACACGGTCTCAATGGGCGCAATCCAATACTTCTCCACATTCGGAGCCTCCAGACTCACCGCTACGTTTTGCCATTCATCCACGGCTCGCAACGTTGGGCCGGCGCACTCGCCTGCCCAGCGCAACGGGTGACGCTCGACCCCATTCCCTGAACGCGTCTCTAGATAACGGTCCGCCTCATTGGGCGCCAGCAAATTGACGACAACTTCAATCCCCACCTGAAATTGCGGACCCGCCCCGGGCGAATTCGTCGCGTTTTTCAATCGCACCACGCAACGAACATTGAAACTTTCCTTCCCCGGCGTAAACTCAAAATCCTTCACGACACTCAGCCGCGGCGCAGACGGGCTGGTGCCCGGCAAAACCAAGTCTCCATCTGCTTCAAGGGTGAGCTTACCGCCCGAGTCTTTCACAGGTCGATAGGCGCCGCCAGCAAACTCCGCACTCTCTTCAAGGCGCACTCCGTCGTAATTCGCAAAGGTCTTGCCCATCGGAAACAACAGCAAACGGAACGAATGGCGCGCCCAGCGATCGTGTCTCAGCCGGTGCTCCAGGCCCGGCTCTTTCACGCGAACCACATCGTGGATCGAGGCTACGCTCCCGCTGCCCGCATGTGTCACCTCGGTCAGGCGTCCGTGATAAGCCTCCGCGCGCCGCTGCAATGAATTGATCAGCGCCACCGCGCTTGGCCGGTAATCCAGCGCAGCCAGAGTGGCGCCATCGCCCGGCTTCACCAGCGCGGCAAACGTCGGCGAAGTCAGGTAGATCTCTTCGCCACCATCCGCGTCAAAATCGCATTTCTCGCTGACCACGCCTGCGCCGGCCTTCGTGCGCAACAATTCGACCGCGGTTTCAGCGCGGATCAGCTCACGCCACAGTTCAGTTCGCAGATGGGGCGCATAAAGTCCGCCGAACACTCCGTGCCAATAAGCATCATTGCATTGCGCGCGCAGCAATTGCGTCCGGGCTTTCTCAATCAGTGCTCGCGAGCCGGGACCCGTGCCCCGCGCTGCCGCGACCATCCGCGAAACGCGCAGCATCTTTTTGTGCAGCAAATTGACCTCCGGGTATTTGCACAAAAACCCGCGCCAGATCCCGCCGCGCAGAAATCGTTGTACGTCAGGTCGCCCTGAGAATTCCCGCTCCAGTGCAATGAGCTGCTGACGCGCGGGCGTCGGCAGCACCCACTCCATCAGCTCCGTGTAGGAAGCCGCGGGAAGATCCGCGCGGCCCAGTGCCACATGCTCCCCCAGATATTCCCCCGGGGGAGTGGTCACCAGCCAGTCGCGGTTGGCTTCCAGCGCGGTAAAAAACCGCTCCAGCCATCCATTCCGGTAACAGTGGTCATAAGTACCGGGCCAGGCGCCAAATTTCTCGCAGTCATCGCCCATGGCCGCCATTCCGCCGGGATGCCGCTCCGCAGCGCCGCGCAGGAACCCGATAATTTCATCCACTCCGCGAAATGGAACCAGGTACCGCAGCGATTTCAGGCCGGGGATGACTTTGATCGTCGCGCCGCCATCTTCCGCTATGTAGTAACCGTGTAGCTGCTCCAGCTCGAATCCCCCGCTTTGGAAGTGCACATCATCAATCAACGTGTACTCGACTTTCGCCGCGGCCAGCGCGCTTGGCAGTTGCGGTTCCCACACGCGTTCAGCAAGCCAGGCGCCCGCTGGCGCGTAACCGAAGCGGCGCGAAAGAAAATCGCGCATCCGTTTGATCTGCGCCGCTTGGTCCTTTGGCGGAATGGAGATCAGTATTGGTTCGTAGAATCCGCCGCCGACCAATTCCACTTGTCCGCGCGCGGTCAGTTCGCGAAGCTTTCCCAGAAATTCCGGGTGCCGCTCTTCAAACCATTCCAGCAGCGGGCCCGTATAGTGCAGCCCCATCCGGATTGTCGGATGCTTTGCCAGATGCTCCAGAAATGGAAGGTAGGACTGCTGGTAAACTTTCTCCAGAACCGAGTCGAAGTTGCCCACCGGTTGGTGGCCGTGAATCAGAAGAACCAGATGGATATTCGCCAAGATTGGACTCCGCCAGTGGGAAACATCGCCGCAGGCCGCGGCGTGGGCACGCCTATATGGATCCGAAATCCTGGCAGGTTCCGTGGGTTTCCGGACGCGAGATCGGAATCCTGCCACGCCCGAAGCGCCGGGCTTTGGTATTATGCCGAGTCTTGACTGCGAAGTCCAAATCGACGCGTTTCAGGCCGGAAAGTGCGTCCAGGGCGCCTATTCATTCGGCCCTCCCGGGCCATGATCGCGAAGCTAAACTGTTCGCCCGTGGCGTTGCCCTGTTCAATTCACGACACTTCTTCGAGGCTCACGAAGCATGGGAGGAAATTTGGCTGCACACGCAGCCGCCAGAGAAGACTTTTCTGCAGGGACTTATTCAGGTGACCGCCGCTTTCCACCATCACCAAAGAAGCAATCGGCGTGGTTTCAAGTCGCTGTTACACGCGGGGCTCACCAAATTGGAGGCTTTTCCGACGGAGCATCGCGGCTTGGAAATCGAGGGACTGCGCGCCGCCGGACGGCGATGGCTCGCCGCACTCGATCACCAGGAAAACACGCGCTTCCCGGCGTTGCCAAGAATTTCACGAACCAGGAAATCCCGATAAGTGCGCCCACTGAATAAGGTCGAAAACCTCCGCGATCAGGGCTCAACTACGATTTGCCCCTTCATGCCCCCATGTCCCATGCCGCAAAACACAGAGCATTTGAAGTCGTAAGTCCCCGCCTTGTCCGCGGTGAATTCAATCGTTACGGGCTGATCCTTAGGCAGCTTGAATTCAGGTTTCTTCAAGTCCCCATCGAATTTCAAGCCCGGCTCGCCTTTCTTGTCGGCTCCTGCCGCGTAGGTGCTTATCAGCATGCCGTGGTCGCGGTCCGTCGCAGTGACCTTCAATTGGACGTGGGCGCCCTTCTTTACACGAATCTCCGCGGGCGTAAATTCAAATTTCTTCGCACTGACCTCGATGACCTGAGTTTCTCCCTGCGGTGGTCCAATCCTAATGGAATTGGCCGCCAATGAAGCCCCGATTGCCAGGATCATCACTCCCATCCATCCCCGATAAAACATGTGTTCTCTCCCAGTTATGAAATTAATTGCGCCAACAAATTCGTGCCTTGCTGACTGAATCTCGTCAAGATGCAGGTAAGCCGCTCCACAACGGGCGCAGGTCCCCTGATACACCGGCCAAATGAGAGCAAAGCTTTGGTGCCGACCGCATCGCTCTCAAAGTTCCCGCCGCCACAAGTGGATGCCCTGCGAGCCACAACATCGCGCCCGTCAACAAACGATAATCGCGAAGAGTCCGGCGGCGTTCTCGGTCAAACTCAGCAAGCCACGGATCCGCTGGGATCATGCCTCGCATGATGTAGCGGCTCAATAGCTCCGCGCTCACCAACGCCTGCGACATTCCCCCGCCCGTTATCGGGTCCACGAATCCAGCCGCATCGCCAAGCAGCACAATCCCCGGCGCGTAACCGCGGCGCGACCGTGCCGAAAGCGGCGAGCATCCCGCAAGCTCTGTAATTTGTTCCGCGCCGTCAAGGCGCACCGACAATTCCTTCTCGGCACGGCACCATCGTGAAAACTCCGATGCCGGCGTACTCGGCATTGCCCCCTGTTCGACCAGCGCAGCCACAAGCATTTCACCGTCCGGCAAGGGCGTTACATAAAGCTCGTGACCACGGCCCACAAAAACGTCCACCCAGGGCGGTTGTTCGCTGCTCTTCGCCAACCGGAAATGCGCGCGTAGACCAAACCGCCTCTTGCGGAGCGGCTGGTCAAATCCAAGCGACTTGCGAATCGGCGAATTGAGTCCATCGGCGGCCACCACCAGGTCGCCGCGGCGCGCGTTTCCATCTACAACGAGTCCGGTTATGCGGCCATTTTCAGTAAGCAAAGATTCGACGTTGGCACCCATTCGCGCCGTAACTCCAGAGGTTCGGGTGGCCGCCCTGAACAGAGCCTCATCGATCCTCAGTCGCCTCTGCCCCCGGCCGGTTGCGCTTTGACCTTCGCGGGAAGGAAATCGCCCTTCCACCATAACGTCGCCCAGGTGGTATCGAATGCTGCGAAATGGCGCTCCGCCAACCGCTTCCGCCAACCCCATGCGCTCCAGGACGGCCACGCCTGCGGGCATCAGCCCTTCACCGCATGGTTTTTCGTGAGGAAATTGACGCCGCTCAAATAGCTCTACTTCAATTCCCTGCCGTCCAAGGAGGATCGCGAGAGACGCCCCGCAAACCCCTCCGCCCGCAATTAACGCGCGTGACATCGGCCCCCTTAGCTCAATCTTCTTCAAAACCAGTTCGGCACTTTAGAGCAATCGCGGAAGAAACCGCGGCTTCGCACCCATCGCTGCCCGGTATCCGGGATTCGCCAGCAGCACCCGGTCCTCCACCGCGAGGCGGTTGTGCAGCACCCAAATATGCGCAATCGCCGCAATCGATGCGGTAATCCACGCCGAATAAATCAGCGGCAGAGAAATCAGTTCCACAAATACCGCCACATAATTGGGATGCCGCACCCAGCGGTACGGCCCCGAACTCACGACTCCCAATCGCGCCGAGTCCATTACTTGCACACTCCAATGGGACCGCAGCGTTCCCATCACCCACCAGCGCAGCATGTTCGACAATAAAAAAAGGGTACCCATTGAAATAGCCAGCGCCGGAATCAACGGACGCCGCAGCACCACGACTTCCAATCCCGCCGCCACGAATACGCCAGCGTGTAACAGAACCATCCAGGGAAATCGTGGTTCCCGCACACGCGTAATGCCCTGTTCCAAAAGCTTTCGCTGATTGCGCCGGGAGATCCCCATTTCCATCAGGCGCCCGGCGCCCGCGGCAACCAGCAGCCCGAAATACGCCATGCGGCTTATGTCCATTGCAAAAGCACCATGTCCACAGTGAATCCCGGCCCGAACGCCGCGAGGAACCCGTAATCGCCTCCCGCCAGCCGGGCTTTCCTCATCCATTCCTGTAGAACAAAAAGCACTGACGCGCTGGACTGGTTCCCGTAATTCTTCAAAACGTCCCAGGAAAACTGCGTTAATTCCCTCGGCAGGTTCAGCACCTCTTCCACGTGCGTCAGAAGCTTTTGTCCACCCGAGTGCAGAACAAATGCCGACATATCCTCATGGCTCAGGCCGTGCCGTCCCAGAAAACCATCCACGATTCCTGAAATTTTTTCCCGGACCAGGTGCGGCACGTCTTGCGACAACACGATGTGCAGCCCGTTATCTTTCAAATCAAATCCCAATGCATCCATAGTGTTCGGCACAATGTGTGTCTGCGCCCCCAGAATCTGCGGGCACGAACCCTCGCCATTTCCAGATTCCACCGTCCTGGCAGCACCTGATCCTCGCGTGATCATCGCCGCCGCTGCACCATCCCCGAACAAGATGCTCGAGATCAGATTGGCAATGGATTGGTCCCTCCGTTGAAACGTCAGGCTCGGCAGCTCCACTACCACGATGAGCACGTTTCCTTCATTGACGCCCTTCAAGAAATCCCACGCCCGCCCCAGCGCTGCTGCGCCGCCCGAGCATCCCAACTCCGTGATCGGCAGCCTGCGCACGTCAGAGCGAAATCCCAGGGCGTTTATCAGGTATGCATCCAGGGAAGGAAGCATCACTCCTGTGCAGGATACGCTGATGATCATGTCCACGTCTTCGGGGGTCAGGCCCGCGCGCTCCAGGCACTCCTCCGTCACGCGCTTCCCCAATTCCACCGCATGTTCCTGGTATTCCAGGCTGGTCTGTGTGAGAGACCGCGGTGTAACCGTATAATCCACCGGATAAACAAAATAACGCTTCTCAACCTTCGCGTTGGCAATCACATCGAGCATCATGGAGACGCGGGATTCACTGAGAGGAAAAACTTTGTTGAGGTATTCCTTCACGTTGGCAATGGTTATGGCGTGTTCCGGAACGGCGGTAGCCGTCGCGGCGATGGTGATGGGCGCGCCGGCCGCTTCCGCATCCCAGGCATTCACGCCCGGTCCCGGTGAAGGAATCTCCAGGCCATGAGGGATTATCTTAGTTGCCAATCCGATGTCTCCCAGCGACGCGCAGGAATGCGATGGAAGGACTCTCACTGCCCCGCGAGTACGATGTCATACTTAACTTGAACCTCGTTCTTGACCCGGATGGTGCCGCCGGCAAGTCGTATCGGCGTGATGCCAAAGTCAGATTGCAGAAGCGTAGCAGTGCCCTGATAATGCCCTTTTTCCAGCGTCGTTTCAAGGACGACCGCTTGGGTTTGACCGTGCAAGGTCAGCCTTCCATGCACATTCCAGCGCGTATCGCCAAGCCGTTCTACATTCCCAGAAACGAATCGGATTTCAGGAAATTTGTCGGCGTCCAGAACAGTTGGCCCCAGCATTGTTTTCTGAATTTCCGCGCGAGTGGAATCGGATTCGCCCGGATCTACCACGATGAGCTTGCCGGAATGAACTGTGAATGCTACGAAGGCAGGCGAGGATAGTTCCACTTCCCCCTGAGCAATCGGCGCGGCGATTTCGTGCTCATGCCCCAAGCCCGAAAAAAAACCGGACTTCCCGACGAGCACGGTCAACCTGGAATGTTCCGTGTCCAACGGCCGCTTCTCTCCTCCAACGGCCGCAACGATTGCGCTCGCTAATCCGGCGGCGATAATCCACCGGATCCCGCGCGAGAATGAACTCCTCACTCGAATCCTCTTCGTATCGCTGCTCATAAGATTCGCCTGCATGGGCAAAGGTTGCTGTATTTGAAGCTTTTCAATTTTGGCTTCCTGCCATGATAAGAATCCAAACCCCGCAGCGATTGCCTTTATACAGAGCCGTTGTACACTATTGCATTCAGCTTATCGTACTCTCGCACAACACTTACTTTGGAAAGGCAGTGATGCCCGACGAGTTGGCCGAAAAAGTGATTGGGATATTGGCTTCGGTGAAGCACATCCCGCGGGAAAAGATCACTCTTCAAAGTTCACTCGCCGAACTGGGCTTCGATTCGCTCGACACAATCTCCATGCTTTTCGAGCTGGAAAACGCTTTCCAAATTTCCATCCCTGATGAGAGCGCCCGCTCCATCCGGTATGTCCACGAAATCGTGGACGGCGTCCGCACGCTCCAGTCTGCCGGCCCCTCCAAACCACCGGCCGAGCCGCTGCCCACAAACTGATCCATGCCACATCGCCGCATCGCGGTCACAGGCCTGGGCGTCATTTGCTCACTGGGCCACAATGTCCCGGAAACCTGGGAAGCGCTTCGCGCGGGCCGTCCGGCGATCACCCCTTTTGAAAGCCCCGAACTCGCCAAATTGCGTTTTCAAAATGCCGCGCGCGTTTGCAATTTCGATCCCGCGGCACATTTTCCCCTCACCGTGGTTGACCACCTCGATCGCTTCGCCCAGTTCGCTCTGATCGCCGCGCGCGAAGCCGCGCAAGATGCAGGCATCTCCTGGACTCCGGAATTGCGTCAGCGCGCAGCCGTGATCACCGGCTCATCCATCGGCGGACAATCAACTCAAGACGTTCAATTCTGGGATGTCTACCACCTTGGCCGCGAGCGCGTCCATCCCCTTACCATCCCCCGCACCATGCCCAATGCGGGTGCCAGCCAGATCTCCATGGAGTTTGGCATAACGGGTCCGGTCTTCACTCTATCCACTGCGTGTTCCTCATCCAACCACGCCATCGGCGTGGCATTGCAGCTTCTTCGTGGAGGTGGCGCGGACCTTGCCGTCGCGGGCGGAAGTGAGGCTCCTCTCAGCTTCGGCATGTTGAAAGCCTGGGAAGCCATGCGCGTGGTTTCCCCCGATGTTTGCCGTCCGTTTTGCCGAGATCGCAAAGGCATCATCCTTGGTGAAGGCGCTGGGATGATGATCCTCGAACCACTCGATGCCGCGCTCACGCGTGGTGCGCACATTTATGCGGAATTAGCCGGCGCAGGCATGTCCTCGGATGCGGCTCACATCACGCAGCCGACCGTGGATGGCCCCGTCCGCGCTATTCGCGGCGCTATTGCCGACGGCGGGCTACAACTCGAGCAAGTCGGCTACATCAATGCGCATGGAACAGGCACTCCGGGAAATGATCCCGCCGAAACCCGCGCCATCCGCGAAGTTTTTGGCCCCCTGGCGGACCGCATCCCGGTCAGTTCCACAAAATCCATGCACGGCCACGCCCTGGGCGCCGCGGGAGCCATCGAAGCGGTAGCCACTCTTCTGGCCATGCGCGACGGTGTACTTCCTCCCACCGCCAATTTCACCGAAGCCGACCCCGCCTGCGACCTCGACTATATTCCCAACGTCGCCCGCTCCGCGCGCATCGAAGCCGCACTCTCCAATTCCTTCGCCTTCGGGGGACTTAACGCCGTCTTGGCCTTCCGTTCAGTGAATTTCTAAGAGTGCCAGCCATCGCTTGGTCATAAAAACAAAAGCGGCGAGGGAATCGATCCCTCGCCGCCAAAGATAAATTTATCCTGTTCGCCGCGCTTAGGTCTTGTTCGCGTACCAATCGGAGTTAATGGCCGTGTAATTCGCCCACTTCTCTGGCAAATCCTCAAGCGCAAAAATCGCCGTCACCGGGCAGACCGGGACGCACGCGCCGCAATCGATACATTCCGTCGGATGGATGTACAGCATCGTCTCCGTCGCGTAGGCGGGCTCATCTTTGCGTGGATGGATGCAGTCCACCGGGCAGACGTCCACGCAGGCGGTGTCCTTGGTATTCACGCAGGGTTCAGCAATTACGTAAGCCATTCTTTCTCTCCTTGGGTTCTCTGAAACCCGGTGCGCACAGCTTCGCCGCGCCGTTCCAGCAGAATCTAAGATATATCACCAAAATCCACGCGAGACAAGCTTACCTCTCCGTCGCGTTTAGCTCGTCAAATTGCCCCTAATTTGAATGATGGCCCCGCACGAGCTTAGAATGACTTGGTATCGCAAAAGGTCCCTGAAGCTCACCTCGGCGTGAAGAGGTGAGGGTTTTCGTCGCGACTTTGGCGGACGTGCCTGGCAGCGGTAAGTTTTTTGGCTGCAAAAGGTTTCAAGGCTCTGGGAGAATACAATGAATCAAATCGGTATCTCCAAATCACCCACGAAGAAATTCGCAATCATATTGGGACTTATTATTGTCTGCGCCGCCATTTTCGTTGGCAGTTCCCGCGCCGGGTCTCAAACTTCGCAAAAACCTGCTGCATCCCACACCACGCAATCTGCAAAGGCTCCCACATCGAAGGAATTGCAGATAGTTGATCTCGAGGGCTACCGCAAACTCGTGGCCGACCATCGCGGCAAGCCGCTGCTCGTCACCTTCTGGGCTACCTGGTGCGAACCCTGCCGCGACGAATTTCCCCTGGTCAACGAACTCGCCAAACAATACGCCCCACAAGGCTTGGTTGTAGTGGGCGTGGACAAAGACGATGACGCCGAGTTGAATCTCGTCCAACGCTTTATCGCGCGCAATCAGCCGGTTTTCCCCAGTGTCCGTCAAAAGCCGCGGCATGAAGACGAATTCAACGACGGCGTGGACCCGCGCTGGCGCGGCGTCATGCCCGCTAATTTTTTCTACACCGCCGATGGACAACTAGCGGGCTTCCTGGTTGGCGCACAGCCCCGCGACGTTTTCGAGAAAATGATCCACGCCATACTCCCTCCGCGTCCTTGATGATGATGACTATGTGGAGAGAATTGTGTTGAACACCCAAGGAAACAAGATCACCTGGCTGGGCCACTCCACCTTTACGGTCACGGGTCCCTCCGGCAGCGTCGTCCTGATTGACCCCTGGACCGAAACCAATCCCGTCTGTCCCGCCGCTCTCAAAAAGCTGGCGCGTGTGGACGTAATTCTGCTCACGCATGGTCACAGCGATCATTTGGGCGATCTGCTTTCCATCGCCAAATCTCACAAACCCCAGACCGTCTGTATATTTGAGACGTATCTCTGGCTCAATAAAAAGGGCATCTCCAACTTGCTTCCTATGGGGAAAGGTGGCACGCAAAAAGCCGGTGAAATCGAAGTCACCATGGTCAACGCCCATCACTCCAACAGCATCATGGACGGCGACAAATTGGTTTATGGGGGCGAGCCCGCTGGCTACATCGCGCGATTTCCAGAAGGGTTCTCGCTTTATCACGCCGGGGACACTTGCGTCTTCGGCGACATGAAACTCATCGGTGAGCTATACAAGCCCGACGTCGCCTGCCTCCCCATCGGCGACATTTTCACTATGGGCCCGCGCGAAGCTGCCCACGCCATCAAACTACTCGGAGTCCGCCACGTTATTCCCATGCACTACGCCACGTTTCCCATGCTGACCGGCACACCTGAAGCCTTGCGCGCCGCCACAAGCGACATCCCTGGCCTCGAAATCCACGTGCTGAAACCTGGCGAATCCATATCTTGAGGAATCCTGATGAACTTCACCGATCCGCGAGTCGATAAATACCTCTACTCCATTCTTCCCCAGCGCGACGCCGTCATCAACGAAATGGAGCGTTTCGCCAAGCAACACAAAGTTCCGATCGTCGGCCCTGCTGTCGCCCGCATGCTCGCCCAGTATGTCGAACTGATTGGCGCGTGGCGCATTTTTGAACTCGGTTCCGCGATTGGTTATTCAACCATTTGGATGGCCCGCGCAGCTGGCCCTGGAGCTGAAGTCCATTACACCGATGGCAATCCGGCAAACGCCCAGCGCGCGCAAAGCTACATAGACCGCGCAGGTGTTTCGGATCGTGTCCGCGTTCACGTCGGCGATGCACTGGAACACCTTGCCGGCACGACCGGCGAATTCGATCTCATCTTCAACGACGTCGACAAACACCAATATCCCGAAGTCTTCCACAAAGCCGTCAGCCGCGTCCGCAGCGGCGGCCTCTTCATCACCGACAATACGCTCTGGTCCGGCCGCGTCGCGCGCAAAGCCAAACCAAATGACCGCAACACTCGCGCCATCCAGCAGTTCAACCGATTGTGCTACTCCTCCAAGGAACTCTTTCCCGTCCTTATCCCTCTCCGCGACGGCGTCCTGGTCTGCCGAAAACGCTAAATTATTGCTCGAGGAAAGAACACACTTCTCCGCATCAATTCCTTATGCTGCAAAAAGGGTTTAGCCGCGGAAGAAATTCTTCAGGAAGAACAACATATTCGCTGGCCGCTCAGCCAGCCGCCGCATGAAGTAGGGAAACCAATCTCGTCCATACGGAATGTAAACGCGCATGTTATACCCGCGCTTCACCAACTCGCGCTGCAGGTCCGTTCTAATACCGTAAAGCATCTGAAACTCAAACTGATCCTTGCCAATCCCCTTCTCCGCCACAAACAGTTCAGTCGCCTGGATCATCTTCGGATCGTGCGTCGCAATCCCATGGTAAATACCGCTGGGCAACAATAATTTCATCACCCTCACGTAATTTGCATCAACATCCGCTTTCGCCGGAAATGCCACCGTCGGCGGCTCCTTGTAGGCACCCTTGCACAGCCTTATCCGGCATCCCAAAGCCAGCAAGTCGCGCGCATCGGCTTCCGTCCGCCGCAAATACGATTGCATCACAATTCCGACGGCGGTGGTTTTCGCGCGCACACTTTTTACAACGTCAATTGTCCGCTGCGTGTACGCCGACCCTTCCATGTCCACGCGCACGAAATTGCCGTAACCCGTCGCATGCGCCACGATGCTCTCCAGCAATTCCTGGCACATCGCCACATCCAGGTCCAGCCCCAGTTGCGTCAGCTTCAGTGAAACATTGGCCTCCAGTTTTTCCTCAGCGATTCGGTCAAATATCCGCAAATAAGATTCCCGCGCCGCCCGCGCCTGCTCCGCATTCGTAACGCTTTCACCAAGCAAATCAAGGCTCACCTTCAGTCCGGACCCATTGCACACTTTCGCCGCCGCCAGAGCCTGTTCAAGCTCTTCCCCAGCTACGAATTTTTGTGACATCCGCCGCGTGGTCTTATGCGACGTTACCCACCCCGCCATGCGCGGGCTGTTGGAGAGACGCAGTAGCACCGCCCGCATCACGGGTGGTTACACCTGCCTGAATTTTTTGATGTTGAGGGATGCGTCACGGACCTGGAATCCGCCGCCACTGAAGAACGATCTGTCACGCGTGCTTGTGCCCTTCGAGGAATCTTTCCGCCTCAATAGCCGCCATGCATCCCGACCCTGCCGCCGTCACTGCCTGCCGGTACACGTGGTCTTGCACGTCTCCCGCCGCGAACACACCTTCTACCGTGGTTCGTGGCCCGTCGTGCGTTTTCAAGTAGCCGTTGGCATCCATATCCAGTTGCCCCTTGAATGGCTTTGTATTGGGGTCGTGCCCGATGGCCACAAACATCCCGGTAATCGGCAGCACGCTGGTTTGATTCGTGTCAGTATTCCTCACCCGGATCCCTTCCACCGAGCTCTTCGACACATCCAGCACTTCCTCCACCACCACCGGCGTCATGAATTTTATTTTCTCATTATTACGGGCGCGCTCCAGCATGATCTTGGACGCGCGAAACTCGTTCCGCCGGTGCAGAATGGTCACCTTGCTCGCGAATTTGGTGAGAAATGTGGCCTCTTCCATGGCCGTGTCGCCTCCACCCACCACCGCGATTTCCTTGCCGCGGAAAAAATATCCGTCGCACGTCGCGCAAGTGGACACCCCATGCCCGATCAGCTTCCTCTCGGAATCCACGCCCAGCAGCCGTGCCGAAGCCCCGCTGGCGATGATCAGCGTTTCGCACTCATACGAGTCCTGCCCGGCCAACAGCTTAAACGGCCGCTTGCTCAAGTCCACATTGGAGATCGTCCCAGAGCGAAACTCTGTCCCAAATTTCGCCGCCTGCTTGCGGATATTTTCAATTAATTCCGGCCCCAGAATCCCGTCAGGAAATCCGGGGAAATTTTCCACGTGCGTTGTGGTCGAAAGCTGCCCACCCGGCTCGTGCCCATCCAGCACCAAAGGTTTCAAGTTCGCGCGCGCCGCGTAGATCGCCGCGGTCAGCCCCGCGCAACCGCTCCCGATAATGATTACGTTGTACATGAAATTCTCCGAGTTACTTCCCTCACCTTGGATTCAACTGCAGCGCCTCGCGATTCAATCCAAAAGAACGCTCATTGTAGCACCACGCAGTTCTTTTTCTTGAGCATGAATGGACCCTCAGAGCGGGCGGCATCCCGGGTTTTCTGGGGGGAAATACTGACATCGGAGAGGAAAGGTTATCTCGGCAAAAATCTCAGCCAGCGATCAGCGGACACTCTGAACTGCAGTAGACTCCAGAACCTTGGACACTTCACGGATCAAGACCTCATTGGAAAACGGCTTTTGCAACAATTGAGTACCCGGAGGCAGTCCGCCATTCTCGCCGGAATGGAATTCAATGTACCCGGACATGAACATTATTTTTACATCCGGGCGGGCAGCCACCAATTTTTTCGCTAGTGCTGGACCGCCGATACCGGGCATCACCACATCCGTCAAGAGCAGATGGATGGTGCCCTTGAATTTCTCCGCGATTTCCAGAGCCATGGAACCGCTAGCCGCTGCCAGAACTTTGTAACCAGCCTCGGACAGAAGGTCGGTGACCAGCGCACGAAGAGATTCTTCGTCCTCCACAAGAAGTATGGTTTCTGTCCCCTGCGGGGAATTGTCCTGCCGATTCTCCATTACCGGTTCCTGAACCGCCTTCGCGACTATAGGCAGGTAGATCTTGAAGGAAGCTCCTTTTCCTGGCTCGCTGTCCACCCAGACATATCCTTCGCTTTGCTTCACTACGCCATAAACTGTCGCCAGTCCCAGCCCTGTCCCCTTCCCCTTTTCTTTGGTTGTGAAGAACGGCTCAAAAATATGCGCCATCGTCCCCGAGTCCATTCCCATGCCCGAATCCGTCACCGACAGAAGTACATAGGCCCCTTGTCGCACATAAGGTTGGCTGGCCACCACTTCCTCGCCCAATTCCACATTGCTGGTTTGAATTAATAGCTTTCCACCTTCGGGCATTGCATCCCGTGCATTCACCGCCAAATTCATGATCACCTGTTCGATCTGGCTCTGGTCTGCCTTCACCTTTCCCAACTGCGGATCCAGCGACGTGACCAGCTCAACATCCTCGCCAATCATTCGCTGGAGCATCTTTCCAATGTCGGCGACCACGCCATTCAGATCCAGGATTTTTGGTTGCAGCACTTGTTGCCGGCTGAACGCCAACAGTTGGCGGGTCAGTGAGGCAGCCCGTTGCCCTGCCTTCTTAATTTCCGTTGCATGCTTGCGCAGCGGATCGCGTTCCGCCAGCCGCAACTCCAGAACATCGCTGTATCCCAGGATCACGCCCAGCAAATTGTTGAAGTCATGGGCGATTCCGCCCGAAAGCCGCCCTACGGCCTCCATCTTTTGGGACTGCTTCAGTTGTTCATCTTTCAGCCGCAGCACTTCTTCCGCTTTCTTTCGGGCCGTAATGTCCCGGTTGACGATTACCAGCTCCTCAGTCTCCCCCTTGGCGTTGCGAACCGCGCTCGCAGTGGATTCCAGCACTCTCCACGTTCCATCTTTATGGCGGAACCGGTACTCCACTAGATGACCTCTGCCCGTCCGGGATGCCTCCTTGGCTGCCTCCATCACCTTCTCACGGTCATCCGGATGAATCTGTTCCATCCCGGGGGTTGCCTTCAACTCCTCGGCGGAATAACCGAGGACCTTTTCGTACGATGGGCTGTTGTAAAGCCTGCGCCCCTGGGCATCCACGACTGCAATCAAATCTTCCGCGTTTTCACCAATCAAAAGAAATAGTTTTTGGCTTTCCAGCAATTGCCGTCGCACGCGGTAAATTTGCAGTTGTTGGTAAAACAAGTAGATGTCAAAAAGTAGGACGAGATACAACAATCCCCTCATCGACTCCTGGAGATTGAAAAGGTAGGTGCCGTCAGCCTTTTCAAAGAAAATGGGAAATGTGAAGGAGAGCAGCCCGCCGGTCAAAAGCAGCGTTACGGTTACCGCCGATCCCCAGAGCCACCACTGGCGGCGCTCAACCTTATGCAGGCTTTTCAGGACCGAATCCGGGGATCCGCCAGCCATACCCTGGAAGGACTTCCGCTCTCTCTCGCTTTTGGTTGGGAAAAGCGGCACAGTGTTCCACATTGAAACTGGAGTCCGCTCTTCGCAATGGTACCTTCCACAAGATTAATCTCATCGGTTAACAGCCGGGGCGGGCGTTTTTACGGGATCGAATTATTTGCAACTACTTCGGATCCGCAAATCTTTTACTTTTTCCTAGTCGGAGGTCGCTCAAAGGAGCTACGCATAGGGTCAAGTTCATGATTCCCTGCGCCCTCGATTCAAGGCGGTGGCCAGCACCCGCTGGAGGTCGGAAAATTTGAACTTTCCTCTACCAAATCATTTCGTCGTCAATCCCTGCAATCTTTCCTTGTTAATCTTCACCACCACACCCGCATTTCGGTCGGCCACCTCGCTTACCTTATATTCCGCCGCCGATCCCAGCACTTGCGCGAGTTCCGAAGGGGTCAACTTGTAATCGCTCGTCAACCACTGAGCTATATTCGCCGTAGCCTGCCGAAATGCTTCGTCGATCGACCCTTCCAACCCCATGGCCATAATGTGCGTCGCCGACTCCACGCGCGGCCCCTGGATGCGTTTCTTCGATATCACGTCCACAGTGACTTCCACATCCATGGAGGTCTCCAGCGCATTTCCAGTCAATTCCCCATCGCCCTGCGCTGCGTGCCCATCGCCAAAATAGAGCAGCGCTCCGGGTACGCTCACCGGCAGATAGACCGTCGCTCCCTCAATTACTTCATTGAAGTCCATGTTTCCGCCAAAATGTCCTGAATCGCCCGAGCCCGGTGGCGCCTGTGCCGGGTTCGTCGCAGTTGCGACGCATCCCAGCATCGGCCGAAGTGGAACTGTGTATTTGGCCATGTGCTCACCGGGTTTCTCGGGTGAGGCCACGCCGCCAGCCAGGTCCAAATGCCAGCGCACGTTCTTTCCGGCATCTTTCATTTTCACCGCCAGGCCGCTGTCCATCCCACGGTCAACTATCGAATCATCGCTGCCTGCCCAATCCCGGTTCAGTCGCAGCCGCACAATATGCACCACCAGAGTGTCCCCGGGCACCGCGCTTTCTATGTAGAACGGCCCCGTCTCTGGATTTCCGCCCAGCACCCGCGTCACGCCCCTCTCATCCGTTCCGCCTGCATCCACAGTAGTCGTATGGATGGTGTCGCCGGGCGAAATCGTGAGCACTGGTTTATTGAATGGGGAAAATTGCCGGTAGAAAACCGTCGGCGTAAATTCATGCCGTTGCGGCGCACCCGCGCGTCGCTGCGGAGCGAGCTTCGCCGTGAAGGTGTGACTAGCGGGATGCGCCTTGTCCTCGGCGTCAATAAACACAACCGAGCCGGAAATTGTGTCGCCCTGAATCGTGGCCGTACACTCCTCCGTGTCGCCCTGCTCGTCTTTCGCCAAAAAGTGGATCGCACCCCCGCTCACCGTGCCCTCCAGCTTGTCTCCATCGAACGTTCCGGTCAGCTTGTCTCCCTGTTGCGTCAACTCCATCGAAAGATTGAGAGGCGTGCCATAAAAATCTGCGACGATCAACCATCGCCCGGAAATATCAGTACCCCCTGCGCGCTCCGCTTTTTGCGCGGCTTTTGACAGAGCGCCTTGACTTAGTAGCAATCCCCAAGCAAGACACGACACAACTAGAATTTTGCGCATTCCATCCTCCAAATTTTTGTCTCTTCATTCCTGCTGGTTATGTCCACAGCACTGTACGGTCAATAGACGCAATACTCGGCCTTCCCGTCAGCGCCATCGCCATCTCAAATTCCTTCCGCAATATATTGACGACCGCCGTCACTCCATCCTCTCCGGCCACCCCTAGCGCATACAGATACGGCCGTCCAATCATCACCGCGTTCGCCCCCAGCGCCAGTGCCTTCAACACGTCCGTCCCCCGCCGCACGCCTCCATCCACAATCACCGGCACCCGCCCTGCAACTTTTTCCGCCACCAGTGGCAGCGCGTCAACCGTAGCCGGCACCGTATCCAGATTCCGCGCGCCGTGGTTCGATACCATGATTCCCGCAACACCCGCCTTCACCGCGTGGTCCGCGTCGTCCGGATTCAGCACGCCCTTGAAGAGCACCGGAACTTTCGCGGTCGAGATCAGCCAATCCATGTCGCGCCAGGTCATGGCCGAATCCATCACTGGACTGTAAATGCTTCCCGGAGCCGCGCCATGCCCGCCGGCATTCTTTTCCATGTCCGTACCGTTCACTTTCAGCCCACGCAAATTCGGCAACTCCAAATTTGAGGGAAGTTTGAACCTTACCCGCTCCTCACGATTTCGCGCTCCCACCACGGGCGTATCCACCGTTAAGCAAATGGCGAGGCACCCTGCAGCTTCGGCGCGCTGAACCAGGTCTTTCGTGAATCCGCGGTCCGCCTGAAAATAAAGTTGAAACCACAACGGACTCTTCGCCACTTTCGCGATATCTTCCACGCTGGTCGTGGCCATGCTGCTGATGACCATCGTCGCGTCCGCGGCCCCCGCTCCCCTTGCCGTGGCCAACTCGCCTTCCGGGTGCGCCAGTTTGTGATACGCAGTCGGCGCCAAAATTATTGGGAACGGGTGCTCCTGCCCAAACATGGTCACGCGCGTGTCCAGCTTTGAGACGTCCACCAAGATCCGGGGCTTCAGCCGGATTCTCTGGTACGCCTCGCGGTTCCACCGCATGGTGATTTCGTCCGCCACCGCGCCATTAAAAAACTCCCATGCCATGTGCGGGATTTTTTCCTTGGCCGCCGCCTCAAAATCCGTAAGGCACGCGAACTCCGCGCCAATCTTGGCGTCTTCCGCCATTCCATTCGGCGCCAATCTCTTCATGTCTTCACTGATCGGCAAGGCTCCGGCAGCAGCAAATACTCCAGCGGAGAGCAGCGCTTCCCTTCGCGTAATTGGCATGGAAATCTCCTTTCGCTTCAAAGCCGCCGGGATTATAGACCGCTTGCGCCCAAATAGCGCCCACTTCACCGCCAGGAACTATGTTCCGGCTCAATTCCATCAGCGCACGAAAAGCGAGGTTAAAATGACGCACAGCCAATGCAACAATGCCCCTGTCTGAATCGTCTTATGTAACGCGACCAATGAATATCCTCGAGACAATTTGGCAGGACGTTCAATACGCGGTCCGCACTCTCGCGAAGAAGCCCGGCTTCACAGCCGTCGCCGTCCTTTCCTTGACTCTCGGTATCGGTGGCAACACCACGATCTTTACATTAGTGAAGGCCGTCTTCCTTCAGCCCGTTCCCGTTAAGGATCCTTCCACCGCGATTTGCGTTTACTCCACCCAACAAACCGCCGACGGCACCGTTACTCCCTATTTGCAAAACGCTTATCTGAACGCCAAGGATTATCGCGAAAACAACGACGTCTTCACCGGGCTCTCCATGTTTGTGGACGCCGGCGTGGACCTGGGTGTCTCCGATAGGCCAGATAACGTGGACGTCCAGCTGGTCAACTGGGATTTCTTTGACATTCTCGGGGTTCGCCCGTTTATGGGAAGAAGCTTCGTCGCTGAAGAAGATCTGAAACCGGATGCGCGGCCCGTCGCCATTCTCAGCTACGCCTTGTGGAACACGAAATTTGGTTCCAATCCACAAATTGTCGGTCAAACCATTCGCCTGAATGGTCAGGACTACGCCGTGGTTGGGGTCACGCCAAAAGAATTCCACGATGCCGGCGCCATCGGAAGCCCTGACCTCTGGGCCCCCATGATGATGCACGACCAGTTGCTGACCGACCAACGCAAAGATTGGTTCACGCGCCGCACGAGTCGCTTGGTTAATCTGGTCGGCCGCCTCAAGCCCGGCGTTTCATTTGCCCAGGCGAATGCCTCGATGATCGCTTTCAGCAAACGCCTCGAGCAGCTATATCCCGGCCAGAACTCGGGGCGGCACGTCATCCTGCTCCCCATGAGCGAAACCAATGTCGCGCCTCAACAACGCGGCCTGTTTGTTCTCATGGGCACGCTGATGATGGTGATCGTTGGCTTGGTGTTGCTGATCGCCTGCGGCAATGTCGCCAATCTGTTGCTGGCCCGCGCCATGCACCGCCGCCGCGAGCTTGCCATTCGACTTTCTCTCGGCGCCTCTCGCGTTCGATTGATCCGCCAGTTGCTTACTGAAAGTTTCCTGCTCGGTTTGATGGCTGCGGCGCTTGGCATCGTCTTTGCTTATTGGGCGCGCGATCTCTTGTGGACTCTGCTACCGGGCGGCAGACCACAGGGTCTCGACTTCTCTCTGGATTGGAAAGTTCTGCTATTCACTCTGGGACTTTCCATCGTGGCCACATTGCTTTTTGGACTGGTGCCGTCTTTGCAGGCTTCCAGCCCGCACCAGATGTCCGCCCTCCGTGATCGCACCGACGCTCCCAGCGGCACAGGCAAGTGGTACAGCCTGCGCGGCGCGCTCGTGATGGCGCAGATTGGTCTTTCCATGATCGCCCTGGTGGGTTCCGGACTCTTCATTCACAGTCTGCGCAATGCCCAACAGCTGGATCCTGGATTTGAGACCAAACATCAGATGATTCTGCTCCTTTCGCCGGCCAGCATGCACTACCCGCAGGGAAGAGCTGAGGAGTTCTATCGTGACGCCACGGAAAAGGTCCGCGCGCTGCCGATGGTCGCTGAAGCGGGTATTTCCAATTCGCAGCCATTCGGCGCTGGCCTCGGATACACAACTTTCCCCGAAGGCGTGGATTCATCCGACCCTCGCAACGGCAGTGTTTTCGTGGTGATCACGGTCGGCCCGGGCTATTTCTCAGCCGCCGGCATTCCTCTGCTTCAAGGGCGTGACGTCAACGAACACGACGACGCCAATTCAAACCACGTCGTGGTCATCAATCAGGCGCTGGCCGACCAACTTTGGAGGGGAAAGGATCCCCTTGGCAGGAAACTGGGTTTCTCCATTCAGACTTGGAAAGCGGAGGTCATTGGCGTAGTGGGGACTGTGAAAACGCAAACTCTCGGAGAATCCCCTCGCGGCGTCTTGTACTTTCCGATGAAGCAATTCTATTATCCCAACGCCTTTCTCTACGTGCGCGCAAAGGGCGCGCCGGGTGCCATGCTTCCCACTGTTCGCGCCACTGTGCAATCTCTCGACCCGGCTATGCAACTCGGTAATGGCCGCACGCTGTCTCAGGTAATGGAAGGAACGCTGACCGGCCCGCGTTTTGCCGCCGAATTGCTCGCCGGATTTGGCGCTCTCGCGCTGCTCCTGGCATCGGTGGGCACTTACGGCGTGATGTCTTACTCGGTTAACCAGCGCACTCAGGAAATTGGCATCCGCATGGCGCTCGGAGCGCAGCGTGGCGACGTCCTCCGGCTGGTTCTCGGCAATGGAATGACCATGGTCATCGTGGGCGTTGTCGCCGGCCTGGGCGCCTCGCTCTTTCTGACGCGCAGCATCAACAGCCTGCTTTACGGCATCGGCACTTTCGACGCTCCGAGCTTTCTCGTCACTGCTGCGCTGCTCATCGCTGTGGCGCTGATCGCCTGCTGGATTCCCGCTCGCCGCGCCATGCGCGTGGATCCGTTAATCGCTTTGCGTTATGAATAATTGAGCCCACCGATTAAATACTGTAAAAAATAAATAAGCCGCCCAAATCCTTCAGGCGGCTTATTCTGATTCCTTGATTCAAATACTTTCTTAGGTTTTCTTACCGGCGGAACCGCCCTCCACGAAACCCGCCGCGGAATCCGAAACCGTATCCTCCATAGAATCCGAAATAGGACGGCCCCGGATAATAAAATCCATATCCGAACGGATAGTAAGGAAAGTAGGAATAATAGTTGGGGTAGGGATAGGAATAGGGGTAAGGCGGCGGATAGGCAGGTCTTCCGTATCCAATTCGTCGTTGATTATTTGAATTTGGTGCGTAGTCGTCCTGCGTCACCGGCTGGTAAGCCACTTGTCCTTTTTCGGTGGAGATAGACACCGGAGAATCGATCCTGAAGGTAAGCAATGTTTCAGGATAGAGGACCGTCGGTCTTCCACGCGTCAGCAAAACGCCCGCGATTCCCGCGAGAGCTCCCGCACCCGCGCCGATGCCGGCTCCCTCTCCGCCTCCAGCCGCCGCTCCAATAATCGCGCCGAGCCCGGTTGTGGCGCCCACCGCGGCAACATCTCGTCCGTTGGACGTTCCCGCCGAAGTCTTCACTAATTCCGTCTTCACTGGAGCTACTTGCCCGTCAACCAGCGTAATCTCGCCCAGGTCGATACCCAGATGCGATACGCCCGACACGCGGCCTGCCTTTTGAGCTTCCACAACGCGCCCGGTTACCGATTGACCGCGCCTCACCACTACCCAGCCGTCCGCGACAATCGGCTGATCCACGACGGCATTAAATGTGTCACCGGCTTTGTTCTGGTCGCTGGACAAGAATCCTGTCGTCCTCACTGCAATGATTGTCCCTGCAGGCAGGGTTATCGCAGGGGGCACGACAGGATTTTGTTGCCCCTGACCCGGAGCAGCGCCTTGTTGCATCGTTGTGGCGGGCGGAGGAGGCGCCTGCCCAACGCAAGCCGCTACTGTCCCAAAGCAAAACGTAAGCGTGGCTGCGCCAATCGCCAGCCAATTCCTTGAATTATGAATCTTGAGTTTTTGGTCGTATTTCATTTTGGTTTGTCTCCCGCATCGCCCGGCACCCTCGCCAGACAACGAAATGACCTGCGACCGCCACGGCCGAGAGACCGCAGCCCCTAAGCATGAGATGCTAAAAGCAATCGCATCTGTTGTCCATAGCCTGAATGCCTTGCTGTTCACGCTACTGCCTAGTGGGTCAGCCCCGGAGTGTTGAAACGATACGATTCGCGTAAAAATGTGGAGTCCAACCCGCTCACAAATTGATCCTTCCGGATTCGGATAAAAGGATCCCGTTTGTTTACAGCAAGTTAGACATGGCACCTTCCACTACACTCTGGCACCCCCCTTGCATATACCTGTGCGGGGGTTGCAAATCCAATTTGCGCCGGGGGGGCGACATGACTGACGAAAACAAGAACATTACGGTTCGTGAAGGACAGCCGGGATGGGTGATGCCGACCATCGTGTTGGTTGCCATTCTTGCTGTAGCAGGAGTTGGACTTGGTTGGAGGGGGTCAGCCGACGCATCAGATACTCGCGCGGCTCTCACAAACGATATCCAACTGATTCGCGCTGGCCAAGAAAAGGACATGCAAACGGTCCAGGATCGCCTGGCGGCTTCGGATAAGAACAACACTACTCTTCAAGACGATCTGACCGTGGTCACCAAGAAGCTTCAGATTACCCAGGGTCAGCTCAAAAAGGCGCGTGAGGAAGCACAGCAGGTTCGCGAAGACGCGACCAAGCAACTCGCCGCCATGGATGATTCCGTCAAGTCTCAACTCTCCACCAAAGCCAGCACGGATGACGTGAAACTGGTCAGCGGTGAAGTGGGCGGGGTGCGCACCGATCTCGATGCCACCAAGACCGATCTCAATACCACCAAGCAGAATCTGGACATGGCCCGCAGCGAGCTCGGCACGTTGATCGCCAAGAATCATGACGAAATCGACGAATTGCGCAAGCTCGGCGAGCGCGATTACATCGAGTTCACCATCGACGCCAAGAACAAGCCGCAAAAGATTGGAAATGTCTCGGTCGAATTGCGAGCAACCAATCCGAATAAGAACCAGTACAACCTGGCGCTCACGGTGAACGACAAGCTGACGGAGAAGAAGAATCGCACCATCAATGAACCGATCTTCTTCTACACGCATGGCTCCAAGCAACCGATGGAAATCGTGGTCAACTCGGTTGAAAAGAACAAGGTCGTCGGCTACCTGAGCATTCCGAAGTCGGCTCAGCAGGTAACCGCGAGCACCGCCGGGATGTAAGAGTACCTCGCATTCTAACCCGTGTTTGCGAACACAACGGGGGAGCCGGATTCAACGGCTCCCCTGTTGTTTTTTTGTTGCGCCCTGTCCCTAACTTCCCTGCTCGATGCGATTCAACTCACTTGGCAAAAAGGATCGTGATCGTGTTGGCCTCATTGTTGGAGACAACGATTTCATCTTTGCCATCGCCATTCAGATCCGCTACCGCAATGCAGGACCATCCGAGTTTTTTCACCTCGTGCTTGCTGACCTGAAAGCTTCCGTCCTTCGCGCCCAGATAGACCATTAAGCTTTCCCCCTGCCCGCAGGAGACGACAATGTCCCGGTAGCCATCTCCGTTGAAATCGCCCGTGGCTACGCGATCCGGCCCAACGCATCCCGTGAGAGATAAGAGCCCCTCGCGCCTCGGTGTGAATCCTCCCTTTCCATCGCCGAAAAGAATCGTCACTCCAACTCGTTGCGGATCCTTAACATCCGGCGCATAGGGAACAGTCACCAAGTCAAGATTGCCATCATGATTCAGGTCATCAATGGCAACTTCCCACGGCGAAGCCCCTGCTGGAAAGGGTGAACTTGAGGCTTCTCGAAATCCACCTTTTCCATCTCCAAGCAGAATTGTCACTGTATCCTGGTCCAGATCAGTAGTCACAATGTCCGGCTTCCCATCTTTATTGAAATCAGCCGAGCGCAACCTCTGATACGGCCTTTTTCCAACATTGAAAAGCTTCCCCGGCCCGAGCAGATTCCCTTTTCCATCGCCCCTCATCATCAGGATCTGATTGTGCCCCCAGCTATCGGTGATCACGTCAAGCTTTCCATCGCCGCTGAAATCCGCGGCCACCACTCCGTGGACGTGTGGATAGGATTCTGTGGCAAATGGCGAATGGGGAGAGGGTGTGAATCCTCCTTTGCCGTCGCCCAGAAGAATGGTGATGTAAGGCGTTCCCGTGTTTGCAATGGCCACATCCAGGTTTCCATCGCCATTGAAATCCCCGAACGCGATATCGTTCGGGCCCTTCCCGGTTGCGCAAGGTTTCCCCGACGCGGGCGTGAAGTGTCCCTGGCCATCGCCCAAAAGGACGGTTAGCGTTTCGCTCTTGGCGTTGGCCACGATGATGTCGAGCTTTCCGTCATGGTTTACGTCGGCAATCGCAACCGGGCCAGGCTCCTCGCCGACGGGTACCACAAGCTGGTCGAATTTGACGGAAGCCGTGGGCGCAAGAGGATGGGTGGAACTGCCGAACAGGAGCGCGCCGGCAAGCGAAACGACGATGAGCAGGGTTGAGAATTTCATGAGATGTAGGTGCCTCGTCTAGAAAGACGGAATCGGAGGTGAGCTGTTAACATTAGCCACCCCCTACCCCCTGTTTTTCGTATGTATGGCAAATACAGGGGTTAGGGACGCGATCGTCGTATGTATGGCAACTGCGGGACTTAAAAGTGTTTGTTTTCATACGGATTCGCGGCCTTTCGTAAGTGCGGATTCT
>Ga0209167_10000251_pt1 | contig 46719 bp, 48 predicted proteins | sample Coa_R1_9_FD_187154 | JGI IMG/M metagenome (GOLD analysis project Ga0209167, IMG submission 187154) | Surface soil microbial communities from Centralia Pennsylvania, which are recovering from an underground coalmine fire - Coalmine... | ecosystem: Environmental > Terrestrial > Soil >...
GGTGTCATCCCCGATGAGGTTGTAAGCACTGTCTACACCGGTGTCGTGACCGGCAGTCCGGCCACTGTCGTTATCGACGACACCACCCAGGCGTCGGTCGCTTTTACGAGCCGGCCGGGAACTGGCGGCCTGTGGGTCGCGAGCAGCAACGGCGGCTCGCCGATCGCCGCACAGTACTCGGCCGGCGAGTTGCGCGCGGGGCAGACGCCGGGCGTGTCGGTGCGTGTCGCGGATGCGTATGCGGTGATCGATGCGGCCGGCAACCTCTGGGTCGCGAGCAACAGCGCCAACACGGTCAGCGAATATCTGAGCACCTCTCTCGCGACGAGCGGGACGCCGCAGGCCGCCGTCACGATCAGTGGCGCCGCGTTGAACGGGCCGGATGGCCTCGCATTCGACCCTGCGGGCAACCTGTGGGTGGCGAACGCGTCGGGAAATACGATCGCCGAATACACCGCGGAGCAGTTGGCGGCCTCCGGAGACCCGGCTCCGGCCGTTGTGATCAGCGGGAGCGCGCTGAGCGCGCCGGCACGGCTCAGCTTCGACGTGGCCGGCAACCTCTGGGTGCCAAACCAGGGGGCGAACACTGTCGCGGAGTTCAGCGCCGCGCAGCTCGGCGCCGGGGGGAATCTGACGCCGGTGATCTCGCTCAGCGCGGACAGCGGGTCACTCGACGCACCGGACGCGCTGGCGTTCGACACCGACGGAGATCTGTGGGTCGCGAATCGGTCCAACAGCACGATCTCGGAGTATAGCCCGGGACAACTGCTGGCCGGCGGTGCCGTGACGCCGGCAGGGGTTCTCAGCGTCGCCGGTGGCGGTGCGACTCTGTCGGCGCTCGCGTTCGACAACTCGGGTGACCTGTGGACAGTGAGTACGACGACGTCGCAGCTCTTCGAGTTCACCGCCGACCAGGTGATCGCGGCCGGCAGCCAGCCCCCAGGATTGACATTGCTGGTCGCGGCCGGGCCCAGCACCCTCGTGTTCAACCCGGCGCCGGATGGCCTGCCAATCGTGAGCCCTGACGCGCGGACAATCCGTCCGTCGGGTCACGTTCGCCGCCACCGCTGAGCCGCCGCGCGATTCGCTTCGCTACGCAGATTCGCGTCACTGCGCAGATTCGGGTCACTACACGTCGCCTGACGATGCGCGACACGGGAACGCCGCGCCGGAGCGCCGTCGCCGCGCACTGCCGTCTGCGCTCGGTCGCTTGTGCCGGGATCGCGTTGCTTGCCAGCGTTGCTCCACGCGGCGCAGCCGGCCAGGGCGCCAAGTCCGAGCGGTTTACGCACGCCGACACCTTGCGGGGTTCGATCACGCCCCAGCGCGCCTGGTGGGACGTCACGTTTTACGATCTGCACGTCGCCATATCGCCGCCCGACAGCACGATCCACGGGTGGAACGGGATCACGTATCGGGTCGTGACTCCTCCGGCGGCCGAGATGCAGATCGACCTGCAAGTCCCGCTCGTCATGGACAGCGTCGTGCAGGGCGGCCGTCACCTGTCGTTCCGCCGCGACAGCAACGCCTTCTTCGTTACGCCCGATGCCGGCGAAGGGGTGGGGAGCGAACAGACAGTCACGGCCTACTACCATGGGCGGCCGCGGGTGGCCCAGCGGCCGCCGTGGGACGGCGGCTTTATCTGGACCCGCGATAGTCTCGGGCATCCGTGGATCGCGACCGCGGACCAGGGCCTGGGTGCCAGCGTCTGGTGGCCCAACAAGGATACGCAGGCAGACGAGCCTGACAGCCAGCGGATCGCGATCACGGTGCCCGATTCGATGATGGACGTCTCCAACGGGCGATTGCGACACACGATCCGGAACGGCGATGGGACGACGACGTACGAGTGGTTCGTTCGCAATCCGATCAACAACTACGACGTCGCGGTGAACGTCGGTGCGTACACCCACCTGGCCGACACGTACGACGGACTGCAGGGCCCGTTGACGCTCGACTTCTGGCCTCTTGCCTACCACCGCGATGTAGCGGCGTCGCAGTTCAGGCAGGCCACGTCGATGTTGCGCTGTTTCGAGTGGTGGTTCGGTCCGTATCCCTGGTACGCCGACGGCTACAAGCTGGTCGAGGCGCCTCACCTGGGAATGGAGCATCAGAGCGCCGTCGCGTACGGCAACCACTACCGCAACGGGTATCTGGGAATCGATCTGTCGGGAAGTGGCTGGGGTCTCAAATGGGATTTCATCATCGTGCACGAAAGTGCGCACGAGTGGTGGGGGAACAGCCTCACGACCGCCGACGTCGCCGACATGTGGGTGCACGAGAGTTTCGCCAACTACGCCGAGGCCCTCTATACCGAATGCCTGTTCGGCAAGGAAGCGGGCGCCGAATACGCGCGCGGCTCTCGGGCGCGCGTCCGGAACGACCGTCCGATCGTCGGACACTACGGTGTGAACAACGAAGGTTCCGGCGACATGTACTACAAGGGCGGCAACATGCTGCACACCATCCGCCAGATCATCGGGAACGACAGCACGTGGCGTGGGATCCTCAGAGGATTGAACTCCACCTACTACCACCAGATCGTGACCGGTCGAGAGATCGAGGACTACATCTCGCGCCAATCGGGCATCGATCTGAGCCGGGTGTTCGACCAGTACCTCCGCACCACGCAGATCCCGGAGCTCGAATACGCGACTTACGGCGGCGTGCTCCGCTATCGGTGGGGTGATGTCGTGCGCGGATTTGCCATGCCGGTGCGCGTGGATCTGGCACCGGGCCAGCCAGCGGTGCTCGTCCCTACGACACGGTGGCAGTCCATCCGCTTGCCCAGGGGAGCGGGTGACACCATCACCGTGGACCCCAACTATTACGTAACCACCTGGCGAGTGGACGCGCCGCCGCGTTGCATGCTCGTCTGCCGGGACTAGGCGCGCAGCGGCGGCCGGGACGCCGAATAGCCGTCGCCGTCTGGCACGCAGCAATGGGTAATTAGCGCCGAACCACCGAGGACCACGCCACAGCGGCGCCCGGATACTGCCCAGCTCGCCGACGTGGGGGCGCCCTCTTGCTGCGGCCGCCCAGGTGCCTGAGACTTGGGCGCTGGCGCACGATCCGGATGCAGCACCGTGGTGATCGCCCGTCCCCACCTCGCACAGGAGATGTCGCAATGCGACTGAGCAGGTTCCTCCTCATCAACAGCATCGTCGCGCTCGTCTTCGGGCTCGGTTTCGTGCTGGGCCCAGCTCCGCTGCTGTCTCAATACGGCGTACAAACGGACGCCGCGGGGATCGTGATGTCGCGCTTCTTCGGCGCGGCACTCATTCAGCTCGGCGTCCTGCTGTACATCGCCCAGGCCACCGGTGACAAGGTCGCGCTCCGCGCAATGGTGGTCGCCGGTCTCGTCGGATCCTTAGCCGGTTTGGCCGTCGCCCTGTCGGCACAGCTCACGCACGTGGTCAACTCGCTGGGCTGGTCCACGGTTGTGCTCTACGCGCTGTTCCTGGCAGGGTACGCCATGTTCGCGATGAGACCGGCCGCCGCGACAACTGCCGTGTAGCGCCGGGCGAGTCTGCCGGCGGCCGCCATCGCCCGCCGGCCGCAGCCTGACCGTCGGGGGCGGCCTCACGCTCGCCTGGGAATTGCAGGCATCCGGGACAGTCCCGGCCTCGCACAATGTCAGTCTCGGCCGGGTCCCGCGCGGGCTCACCGCGCGCGGGCCAACTGCTATCGGCTGGAGGCCGTTCATGAGGGCGTTGCGGCGTGGGACCGGCATGCTGTTCGCCGCCATCTTTCTGGCGAATGGCTCGGGCGCGCAGGAATACGTGAATAACGGGCCGTTCTGGCAGCGCCCGTTTCATGCGGGGATCGATATCGGAGGTTCGATCCCGACCGGACAATACGGCGATGCTTTCCAGTCCGGCTGGGACGTCGGGGGCAACGTTGCGTTGCCGGTGAGCCCGCATGGCGGCATCTGGATTCAGGCCGACGCGAATTACGCATCGGGGCTGGTGAACGGTGCGACGGCTCGGGCGTTCGGCGCCGACGGCGGTGGTTCGAGCATCACCTCGGGCACGCTCAACCTCGTGCTCAACAAGCGCGACTACATCGGCCGGATCACGCCCTACCTCCTGTTCGGCGGTGGCGCCTACTGGCGGCTGGTGGAGCTCGACGATTTCGGCGGCGGCACGTTCTGCAACGCGTTCTACGGATTCTGTGGCGTGTACGGCGCGCAGGTCCCGGTGCGGAGCCGGAGCCAATTCGATCCTGGCTGGGATGGGGGCGGTGGGTTGCGCTTCCGGCTCCCGCCGGTCCGTCTCTTCGTCGAAGCGCGCTACAACGCCGTGTACGGGCGGCATGGCACGACGACATACGTGCCGATCGTGTTCGGCACGGAGTGGTGACGCCGGCTCCAGGCCGGCCGGCCAAATCAGCGGCTAGCTCGCCGGCGACCGGTTGTTGAGCAGGCTCCGCGAGCGGCTGTAGGCGAAGTACACGGCGAAGCCGATCGCCATCCAGACGATGAGGCGCAGCCAGTTGGTCCAGCCGAGTCCCGCCATGAGGACCACGTTGACGAGGATACCGAGGACCGGCACCAACGGGACCCACGGCGTTCTGAATGGGCGCGGCAGATCCGGATTCGTGCGGCGCATGATGATGATGCCCGCACACACGATCACGAACGCGAACATGGTGCCGATGCTGGTCATCTTTCCGACGACCGAGATCGGCGCGAACGCCGCGAACAGCGATACGAACACCATCAGGATCAGGTTGCAGCGCCAGGGCGTGCGAAACCGGGGGTGGACATCGCGAAACACCTTGGGGAGCAACCGGTCGTTCGCCATGGAAAAGAAAACGCGCGACTGGCCGAGGAGCATGACGAGCATGACCGAGGTGAGGCCGGCGAGCACCGCCAGGTTCATGGCCGTCCGGAGCCACGGATACGGCATCTGGCGCAGGGCGAGTGACAGCGGTGCGGCGACGTTGAGGTCCCGGTAGTTGACGATGCCGGTGAGCACGTGTGCGTAGAGGATGAACAGGACCGTGCAGATGAGCAGCGAGCCGATGATGCCGATCGGCATGTCGCGCTTGGGGACCTCCGCCTCCTGCGCGGCGGTCGAGACCGCGTCGAATCCGATGTAGGCGAAGAACATGACGCCGGCGCCGGCGAGAATACCGCTGTATCCGAACTCCCCGAACGTCCCGGTGTTGGGCGGAACCAGTGGCGTCAGGTTGGCCGGATGGATGTAATGCCAGCCGATCGCGATGAAGACCAGGATCACCGAAACCTTGAGGATGACGATGACGTTGTTGGCGCGGGCCGATTCGCGGATGCCCAGCATCAGGAGCAGTGAGACCACGACGACGATGGCAACGGCCGGCAGATTGAACAGACCGTAGATCGTCGCGCCATCCGGCAGCGTGGTGGGCTGAAATGGCGATGCGATGAGCCGGCTGGGCAGGGCGATACCGAAATCCGCGAGGAGGGCGACGAGAGTCTGCGACCAGCCGATCGAGACCGTCGCGGCACCCACGCAGTACTCGAGTATCAGATCCCACCCGATGGTCCACGCAATCAGCTCGCCCATCGTGGCGTAGGCATAAGTGTAGGCGCTACCGGCGACCGGGATCATGGTCGAGAACTCGCTGTAGCAAAGGCCGGCGAACACGCAACCGACCGCGGCGAACACGAACGAGATGACGAGCGCCGGACCCGCATTCTGTGCGGCGGCGACTCCAGTGAGCGTGAAGATCCCGGCGCCGATGACGGCCCCGATGCCGAGCGAGATCAGTGAGACAGGGCCGAGCGTCCGCCGCAACTGGTTGTCGGACGCCGACTCGGCGATGATGCGCTCGATCGGTTTTTTGACGAACAGGCCCATACTCTGCACCTCAACCCGGGGTAAAGGACCGGGGAATATGGGCAGTGTGCCGGCGCGCGGGAATATCGAGATCGCGCCTCGGGGCCGGCGACGATGCCGGGCCGGGCGCCCCGAGGCGGCGAGGCGCGCTACGGCGTCAGTGGGCCCGCAGGCCGACTCCCGCGTCGGTCAGGTCTTTGGCCGTCCGGGATTTCGCGCGAATCCGCCATCGTTTCGTGTAGCTCGCGCCGGCGCGCGCCCGCGGTTGCCCTGTTTGCTAGATTGTGGTTCTCCGGCAGCTCCTTCGCTGCACCACGCGCGATCCCCGCTTCCGAATGGTCACATCCCATGAACCGACGCCTTTTTGTGGCGACAGCCTTGGTCATCGCATGGCCGCTGCCGGCGCAGACACCTGCGAAGAGCCTGCCCCAACGACTGGCCGACGACTTCGTGACGCTGTTCGGCTCTCATACCGGGTACCGAATCAACCATGCCAAGGGCATCATCGTCACGGGGACATTCACGCCGGTGCCCGGCGCGGCGGCGTTGAGCCGAGCGGCGCATTTCGCGGCGGTGACGCCGGTGATGGTCCGGTATTCTGATGGGACGGGACTCCCGACGATCCCCGACAACAATCCACACGCCTCGCCGCACGGCATCGCGATCCGGTTCACCTTCCCGTCCGGCGCCTACACCGACATCGTGGCCCTCGCGCACAACGGGTTCGTCGTCGGGACAGGCGAGGAATTCGCGGAGTACCTCGAGGCCGCGGCCGCGACGAAACCGGGCAGTCCACACCCCACGCCGATCGAGAGGTTTCTGCATGGCCATCCACACGCGCTCAAATTCGTGACCGACCCTGAGCCGAATCCGGTGAGCTTCGCGGATCTGTCGTGGTTCGGCAACAACGCGCTCACCTTTGTCAACGCCAGGGGTGTGAAACAGGCCGGCCGGTACAAGTTCGTGCCGGTCGAGACGCCGAAGTTCCTGGACTCGGCGGCGGCGGCCAAGATGCCGCCGGACTATTTGATGGATGAGATTACGCATCGGCTGGCTGCCAAGCATCCCGTGCAGTTGCGGATGTTCGTCCAGGTCGCCAATCCCGGCGATCAGACTGCGGATGGATCCGTGGTGTGGCCCGACGACCGCAAGCTGGTCGAGATGGGCGTCCTCACGCTCACGACCGTTGCGCCGGACAACGCAACGCTTCAGCGCTCGTTGGCGTTCAGCCCGATCTTCCTGACCGACGGAATTCAGTTGGCGGACGACCCGCTGATCGCGCTTCGCGGCGCTGTGTATGCCCTGTCTGCCGCGCGGCGGCATTAGCGCGGGCCTCACCACGAGCCGGTACGGCGAGTCTATGAATGCCGCGCGTGGAAGCGCGGCGAGGAGCAGCAGGACCAGGCGACGTGCTACCCTCTCTCCCCTGTCACATCTATTGGAGAACGTATGGTAGCCGGTGCAAGCGCTCAAGACTCGTTGCGGCGGTTTGGATGGCGAGCCCCGCGCCGGTGCGACACTCCGTCTCCGCGCGCCAGGTGACGTAGCGTACCGCCGGGTTACATCGGCGGTGTGTCGCGCGCCGACTCGCTTGCCACGCCGGGATCGGCGCGGCGGCAGCGTCATGGGCTGAATGCAATCGAGTTAACGTCGCCTACCACAGCGTGAGCGCGCAGCGCCTCGCGGCGGCGTCGACATCAACCGGACGGTGCCATATGTTGGCGCACCTTCTGGAGGTGCGCATGATCGTGCTTCGGCCCCGCCGCACTGTAGATCTTCCCCCTACACCGCCGACGCCTCGTTCGATATTGGGCCGAGCGGCCGCGTGGCCACCGTTACGTCTGGGTCAGGCCTATGCGGTGATCGCCTGCGCGGCTGCGTTTCTTCGCGAATTCGGCTTGGTGGGTGGCCGCCCGGCATTGAATGAGCTTGGGCTCCTGCTGACGGGCCTGGCCGGCCTCGCGCTCTACATCGTGGTCGCATTCTACCGTGACGACGACGTGTTGTCCGCCGCGGTGCTGCTTGTCGTAACGCTCCTGGTTGGCACGATCGCCGCCGGAGTGGTCGCCGGCGTGGTAGTGACACGCTCTCTCGCGGGCGGGATGGCGATGCTGATCATGAGCCCCATCACGTACGTGGTGAGCGGGTTCCTAATGGTCCCTGTTGCGGCCGCGATCATCTGGCTCAGTCGCCAGGTATCGCGAATCGTCGAGCGGCTGGGCGGCACTGACGCACCCACGCCGCCCGTAACCGCGCCGAAGCATCAGTCGTAATCGTCGCGCGTCGGGCTCAACCTCCCTGTTGCGGCGGGGGGGCTGGCGTAAGGCCGTAGCGGCGCATGATGTCCGCCATCTTGGATCGGTCCGGCGGCCCGCCGGCCGCTGCGTCGAGCACCTCGGCAACTTCGCGGAAATACTCCGGACCGATCGCGGCTGGCGTGACCAGACAGAGCGCCTTCGCGTCGACGCTGCCGTTGTTGTCGAACCGATGAATCGCGCCGCGCGGCATACAGAGCGCCTGTCCCGGCCCGACATCGATGGGTTTCCCATCGACCGTCCAGGTCAATACGCCCGCGATGCCGTAGATCGTTTCTTCGTAGTGGTCGTGGCTATGGGCGGGACCGTTCAGGCGCTGTCTGGCGGGGACCAGGAGCTCAAAGGCCGCAAGGGTCCCGCCTGAGTGGTCTCCCGCGAGCAAGAAGCGCACGGCGAGCGGCCCGAGGCGGATGGTCTCGTCAGCGGGGTTGGCGCGGAGATCGAGCATGGACGACGGCATGGGGACTCCTGTGGTAAACAGAGTTGACTCGCCGCGATAGTAAACGTAGTTTACCCAGATGTCAAGACACCCGTTGTCCGAGAGCCCATCGGTCAAGACCCGGGACATGCTCATCGGCGCGTTACTGCGCGTGCCGGGCCAGGCCATTCAACGCCGCATCATCAAGGAGCTCAACGCGGCGGGCTTCGAGGAGCTTCGCATACCGCATATGGCGATGCTGCAATTTCCAGGTCCCGATGGGGTTCGCCCCGGCGTGCTCGCCGAGCGCGCGGGGATCAGCAAGCAGGCGATGAACCAGCTCCTCCGGAGCCTCGAGGGCCTCGGTTATGTCGTCCGGTCCGACGCGCCCGGCGAAGGACGTGCCCGGATTGTCCGCTTGACCAGGCGCGGACGCGCCGTCAACGCGAAAATGATCGGCATCCTCCGCGATATTGAGCGCGAATGGCGTGCCGAGCTCGGCGCGAAGCCCTTTGCCCAGCTCAAAGAGTTGCTGTTCCGCGTCTGGGAAAGTCCGTTGAGCCGCTAGATGGGAAACAGAAAACGCCGGGAGGGGATTCGCGATCCGGCTTCGGCACCAGGCGGGGGATACGCGCCGGTGTCGCGAACAGGCGGGCCGAAGAAGCGCACGGGCACAGGCGGAATCCAGTTTACGCGCCTTCGCCATTGCCGGCTGATACCTAAAAAGGTATCATTGACGTATGGCCCAGCGTTCCACGGCCGCCGCCCTCCTGCGTGCGGCGAGAGCACGTGCCAAGCTCACTCAGCGGGCGCTGGCCGGTCGCGCCGGTACGACCCAGGCCGTTGTCGCCCGCATCGAGAGCGGCCGGACCAGCCCGGGCTGGGACACCCTCCAGCGCTTGCTGAGGGCCTCGGGATTCGATCTCCGAGCGGAGATCATTCCCCGCCCCTCAATTCAGAGCCACATGATGCAGGACGTCGCGCGCATCCTTCGGCTTTCCCCGGAGGACCGACTGCGCGAGGTCGCCGCGCTGAGCCGCTTCGTGGCGAACACCCGGCGTGTCTGAGATCGCACCGTTCGACCCGGAACGGGTGATCCGGACGCTGGCCCGCCACCAGGTTCGATATGTGCTCATCGGGGCACTCGCGGCGCGACTTTATGGCTTCCCACGGGTTACCGCTGACATCGACATCACGCCGGACCGGGAACCGGGCAATCTGGTTCGGCTGGCCGCGGCCCTGCGCGAATTGCGCGCGAAGGTGTTCACCGAGAATGTACCGGAAGGCCTCGCCTTTGATTGCTCGGCGACTGCGCTCAGCCGGGCCGACATGTGGAACCTCGTCACATCGGCGGGACGACTCGACGTCGCATTCGCGCCGACAGGTACCGAGGGATACGACGATTTGTCGAAGGGAGCCGTTCGCTTCGAGGCGTTCACTGTGCCCATTCTCGCCGCAAGCCTCGAGGACATCATCCGCTCGAAGGCCGCCGCCGACCGGCCGCAGGACCGTCAGGATGTTCCTCTGCTGCGCGCGATTCTTCGGCGTCCACCCCGCCAATAGCGTCGCCGGCCAGTCAGGACAGACGCGCCCTGCGACCGGGCCTCTCGAACCTGCGCGCGCATCTCAATTCATTGCGACCCGCCGCGCGCCCATGCGAAACAGTTCGTCGTCTGGCGGTGCGCGACGCCGCTGACTTCGCCGCGCAGTGAGCCGCTTCGGTCGATGAGAAACAGCCTCGTTCTCGGGCCGATGGCACGGACGTGAATCAGGCGCCGAGAGCCAGCCGGCACTCCGGGATGGCTATCGTCGCGGGGACCTAGCGCCCGCCCGAATCTGCGTGCCGAGTCGTCTCGAACAGGAACCATGTGCGTCGTTCCGTCTCGTCCACCCATACTTCGATCAGACCAGCCGTGGCGATGTCGCCGTATTCCTCGCACACATTGTGCGCCTCGCGCAAGCGCACGGTGAGGGATTTGTTGTCTTCGCGCACCTCCGCGAGCATGTCCGATGGCTCCACATACTCAGCGTCATTGTCAGCGATGCGCTGAGTGCGCGCGATCTGCCCGATCGATCGAATGGTAGGGCCGCCCAGCTTGCGCACGCGCTCAGCGATCGGATCGGTCATCGCGAATAACTGGTCGCCCTGCTCGTCGAGCAGCAGATGGTAATCTCGAAAATGGGGGCCGCTCATGTGCCAGTGGAAGTTCTTGGTCTTGACGTAGAGGGCGAACACATCCGCCAGGATGCCATTCATCGCCGCGGCGATGTCCGCTCTCCCGGAGGCGGCCAAGTCGTTGGGGGTGGTGAGAGCCGCATCCAGCGCGCGCTTGCCATCCGACGTCATTTTCGCGGTTAGCGTCTTCATGAGTCTTATCCTCATTGACCAACTGATGAGAACTGCAGCCAGCAACCGCCGGCCATCCCGCTCCAATCCCGCGTGATGGACAATCTATTCGAGCCCGGAGTTCGCGCGCCAATGCAGCCCGTGGCGGCCGCGAGTGCGTGCAGCCCAGGCCGCCACATCAAATCATCCGTGACGCGTGGGGTTCGATCTGGCCCCGGCGCCGGTGGATATTCCAGTCGTGTTAGTGCACGATCATCGCCGGGAGGCGCGACAGGATACACGAGAGTCAGTCGTCGTCCGGGTGGGATCGTTGACGGCGAAAGACAGATTTGCTCGGTGGGTCACGCCAGACTAAACAGCGTTGCTGGATGCAGTCTCGGCCGGGTAGTTGAAGAAGAGCTGATTGCCATCCGGATCATCGACCACCAGAAGACGGTAGCCCCACGAACCCTCCTTGACCGAAACGCCTTTGGCCTCGAGTTCCGCGCGCAGCGCGTCCAGCACCGCGATCTGCTCGGCGATCGCTGCCTCGCGCGTCTCCCGCTCGGCGTTGACGGAAATGAACATCAGGCCCTTGCCAATCTTCTCGGGCCACGTGTCGGCCAGAATCAGGGCGCAGCCCTGCCGGTCGACCTCTGCAACGCGCGCTCTGCCGTCCTCCTCGTGGCACCATGGGCTCGTGAAGCCGAGCCGGTTGACGTAAAAGCGGAGCGAGGTCTCGACATCGGTCACGTGCAGGACGGGGCGCGCGAACCAGTCTTTCATAGGCTCTGTACCCTCGAATGAAGGGAACTCCCTGCTGCTCGTCGAATTCTACGGCTGTCTCAAACGCAATCAAACACCGCGAGAGCAAGGATCGACCGCCCGACTCAACCGATAGCAGATGCGCGGCGGCCGACCGGTCTCTTGGCTCGAGGCGATCGGCCCGCAAGACGCCACGGCGTACACGCAGATCGCGGACCTGCAGATCGCGGACCATCGTGGCGCGCACGCCGCCCGGCGTGCGTGAGTTCTTTGACCGCTGTGTCGTAGGCGCCGAGCGGCCGCCCGTGAAGGAGTCCTACGCGAAGCTCGGTATCACGTTGGTCGAGGACCAACGCGGAACTCGTGGCGGACACTGGATTTCAGCGCCCGCCACGAAACAACTCGGCACCGCCTCTCGCGCGACAGACCCTAGTGCCAGCCGGCCAGCGCCCGAGCGTACGGGATCCTTATTGAACCAGCTTGTCGCCGCCGTCGTTCATGCCCCGGTGACCAGCGGTGTTTCCCGGGTTCGTAAACACGTCCGATCCGAAGCTCGCGAGCCCCGGCTGAGCGGCGAAGCCAAGCAGCGGAAGGTCAAAGATCTCCTCGACGCTCTTGAGCATCGAGTAGTGATTGTACCCTGTCTGCGAGACCGTCCCCGGTTTGATGAACCGCGAGAGCAGCACCGCGCCGACCGGGCCGCCGCCCGGGCCATCGCCGCCGGGAAGCGCAGCATTGGGGCCGGGCATCTCGTTGCAGCAGGCGGTCGACCCGCCCGCGCCTTCGGCCTCATCGGTCGTGATGAGCAGCACTCCATCCTTCTTGAACGCGGGCGAGTTGAGGATGAGCGGGACCCATTCCCGCAGAAACAAGTCTGCGGACACCAGGCCGCCAGGCTCGCCGGTCACGCACGGCGAGTCATGGCCGTCGTGACATACATTGGGTGTGATGAACACGTAGCGTGGCGTCCGGTCTTCCGACGCCAGGTCGGACTCGAGGAGCGAGAGGGGAACGACGCTCGTCTGGCAGACCCGGAAATCCGTAATCGCGTGGAACCACACGAACGGATTGTGGCGCGCCGCATACTGATCTTCCGGCTCTTCATTGTTCGTAATATCGACAGAGCCGATCGGGACATGGCCACACCGGTCTGCTTCCCGTGCCGGATCGTTCCCCATGTCTTCCATATACGCTCTCCACCGTACGTGCCGGTCATCGAGCTGATTCGCAACCGTCTTGACCGTCCTCGGGAACACGCATCCACTGCCGATCGCCTGGCCGAACGCGGCCGTACCAGTCTGCTCGAAGTTGGTGTAGATGCTACAATCCGCCTGCGATGCGCTGTCGGGTGCCTGCCCGCTGATCATCGCGATGTAGTTATCGAGGCTGGCATGGCCGATACCGAAGTAGTTGGGGAGAAAGGCGCCCTGTTTGACGAGAGTATCCGCCAGGAACTGAGCGGGCGACCCGGGGCCAAACGTCGCGGTGGCGCTTTCGTTCTCGAGGATCAGTATGAACACATGTCCGATCTTGGGTCGCGCATTCGCACCCAACTGGGTGGCTTGGGGGCTCGTGACGGCCGCACTGGGCGCCGCGTCCGTCGGGGCGCGGGAATCGGTACACGCCGCGACGACGAGTGTGGCCGCACCAGCGGCCGCTGCGAGACTCCAACCTGTGATGTGAAAGCGAGTCGGCATCCCTTCCTCCTGGTGTGCAGGTGATGATGAACGGGAGGGAGATGGATGGCGCCGACGCTGACTCGCGAGCGCCACAGGCACGTTTCAGTTTCGTATCGGCAGGTTCGGATGGTTGGGGCCGCGTCCTGGTCTCGCGTTCGCCATCCACGGCCACGCGATCGCGCATCGTTACCATATGATCGGCGTACCGTGACCGATGGTCGCCACGTATCACATCAGATCGCCGTGGCTGTCCTGGCAAGAGCGGTACGAATCGAGTTGGTACACCGTCGCGGCACAGCGTCCGCCATTGCCGTGGCAGCCGAGCGGTCCCACTAGCTATAGAGATCGAGCGGCGAGGCAGTGAAGGTCGTCTGGCCGACTTCAATGAGATATCCGTCCGGGTCTCGGACATAACAGCGGATTTCCGAGACGTGCACCTTGGGTGCGGTGATGAACGTTGCACCGCGAGAACGCCACAGGTCGTAGAATCGCGCGATATCCGTGACCCTCAGGTTCATGAAGCCGCTCAGCTCGTTGGGATGTTGCGGCGGCGTCGCGATGACCTCGGGCTTGTCGTCGGTGGGGCCGCCGCCGACATTGATGCTGAGCCAAATGTTGCCGAGTCGCAGATACGCCGGCTCTCCGAGGGATGCATTGCTGTCGCGTAATACCGTGGCGCCAAACACGTCGCGGTAAAACGCCTGCGAGCGCGCGACGTCGGCGACGATGAGCGTCATGGTGACCACAAACGTGGGCGCGTCGGCGTTCGTTCGTGGTGATGGCATGTTGTCTCCTGATGTGAGGTTCGGACCAGGAATGAATTGGGGGCACGATGGCACGCAAGGTCGCCGGAATAGATCTTAGTGTCCGGCCGAGTGGGGACGGCTGCGTAGAGTGCCTGGCTGCGGGCGGTTGGTGGTTGCACCTCAGGCGCTGTGCAGAGTGCGGACACATCGGCTGCTGCGACTCATCGCCGAGCCAACATGCGACCGCACACCATCACGAGTCCGGCCATCCGATCATCGCGAGTTTCGAGCCGGGCGAGGACTGGTTCTACGATTACCGCACGCAGGCCTTTGTCGACGGCCCCTCCCTCGCGCCACCGCGTTGGCACCCGGCGACGCAACCAGTGCCGGGGCCGCAGGCTAAAGTCCCCCGGGACTGGCAGTCACGCCTGCACTAATTCCCCGGTCTCCCGAGAGAATGCCAGGCTCCCTCGCAGGAACGAGACGCGGGATCCAACCGGCTGCCGTGCGGATCGCCTTGGTCGAGGAGAACAGAAAGTAGACGGCGACCACCGGACGCTCGCCGTCGCGGTCAACCGAAAACCGAAGGGGTGGTGACGGCGTACTGAGAAAAGGCAGACCTTTGTGCCAAGCTGTGCTCGCCTACTTGCCGAACCCGACCGTCGCTTAAGCCTCGTGGTTGCGGGAGGTACGCGGACGCCGTCCTAGGTGGCGCCACTCGGGCGGGACATCAACTGCCTTCCCGAGCCGGCCCCCCGCGATCGCGGTGCCACCCGTTCCCGATACTCGCGTGCGATTGCCCGACGGCTGGACGGAACGATATCCCTTTCTCGCGCGGCTGGAGACCGACTGGGGTCCGGTGCCGCGTGGCGTCGTGACCGGCGCGTGCGCCTTCTACGGATTGTTCATCCTGCAGGCGCGGCGAGGCTCCGGCGTGCTGTTGATGATGGACCTGGTGTTCGTTCCTGTCCACGAGGGCGGTCACCTCTTTTTTGGCCTCTGCGGGAACCAGTTTCTCACCGTTGCGGGCGGCACGCTCATGCAGCTCGGCGTCCCGCTGATGCTCGCGGCCTATTTCATATTGCAGCGCCAGGTGCAGGGCGTTGCATTCTGTCTGTTTTTTTTCTTCGAGCAGTGTCTTCCGATCGCGACGTACATGGCGGATGCGCGTGCGGAGTTGCTGCCGCTCCTCTCGGTTGGCGACTCCGACGACGTGATTCACGACTGGAACTATCTGTTCGGCCGGCTCGGATGGCTCGCGCACGATATCCAGATCGCGCACGTCGTGCGTCTGATCGGATGGACAGGGATGTTTGCCACGGTCGCGTGGATGGTGGCGCGGAGCCTCCAGAGCGGGCCGGTGTCGGGCGCCGCGTACTCCATCGGGCGGCGGCCCGAGAATCCCAGTGGTCGCGAAGAAATAGTGAGAGCACCGAACACGACCGATCTCACAATCGAGTTGACCCGAGCTGACTGACGCTCGGGCCTCATGATGCGGCGCTGGTCTTGAAGTGGCACGGCGGCTACGTGACCTTATTCGGACTGGAGTATGGTGATTGGATCGAGCTGCATGGCACGGAGCGCCGGGACATAGCTGGCGGCAAGCGCGACAGCGGTCAGTACGAGGGTGACGCCACCGAAGGTGGGGAGATCAGTCGGCGACACGCCATAGAGTAGTCCGGCCATGAGGTGCGAGACGATGAGCGCACCGGCCACACCTATCGCGGCGCCAGCGGCGGCCAGACCGAGTCCCCGGCGCAGGACCATCGCGAGGATATCGCCTCGTTGAACCCCCAGCGCGAGGCGAATGGCGAACTCGCGCCTTTGTTCGTTCACCACAAAGGAGATGGTTCCGTAGATGCCAAGTCCGGCGAGCAGTAAGGCCGTGGCCGCAAAGAACGCCACCATTTCCATCGAGAATCGCCTGACCGAGAGCGAGGCGGAGAGGACGTCATCCATGGTCTCTGCGCCGAAAACGGGCAGTTCCGGGTCGACGGACTGAATCTGCTGGCGAACTTGTGCGGGGATGGCGCGGGGATCGAGTTGTCCGCGAAGAAAGACGGCCAGGCCTTGGAGGCCCTCCTGGTTCACGCTGCCTTGGAAGGCCCGCTGGTACATGCTGAGGTAGATCCGCGGCGCGACCGCTTCGCCCAAGGATTCCGTGCGCGCATCCCCAATCACACCGACGATCGTGGTCCAGGCGGGGCTGGCAGACCCGATCTCGTCGTCACTGAGGTGGACACGTCTGCCCACCGGATCCTGGCCCGGCCAGTAGGTGCGAGCCGCGGCCTGATTGATGACCGCAATCGGGGGCGTCTGCTCGAGGTCCTGGTCGGTGAACGTGCGTCCCCGCTCGAGCGGCATGCCCAGCAGGTGGAAGTATTCGGGCGTAACGAGGGCACCACCGATCACGGGAGCCTCATTGGCCTTCGTCCCGAGGCCTTCGCGGATCAATACGAGCGGCACCAGATCGCCCTGGGTGTGGTCCAGCGGAAGAGCGCCCGCGCTGCCGATGGCCACTTCTTCTACGCCCGGCAGATTGCGGCTGCGACGAAGAATCTCGCGCAGCAAGACCGCTTCCTGCGTGGCGGTGTGATAGATATCCGCTGTGGAATCGTTGGGCCGAGGCAGCCAGGTCTGAACGACCATCGCGCGGCTCGGATTGAAACCGGGCCGCACGTTGAACAAGTCCCAGAAACTGCGCAAGAGAAGGCTCGCGGCGACCATGAGCACCAAGGAGAGCGCCAATTCACTGATGACCAGAATCTGCCGGGCGCGCGAGCGTTCCTTGGAACCCTTGGAGCTGCGTGAGTCCTGCCGAAGCGTACCGATCAAATCGGCACGGCTCATGAGCCAGGCGGGAGCAAGCCCGCAGATCGTTCCGGCGGCGACGGAGACGGCCACTGCAAATCCCAGCACGCCCCATCCGACGCCGATGTCGTTCATGTGCGGGAGGCTCTCCGGAACAAGTCGCAGCAGGAAACGCTGGCCGCCGAAGAGGATGGCAAAACCAGCGATTCCGCCAAGCAGGAAAAGCAGTAGGATCTCGGTCAGAAGCGCTCGGATGAGCCGGGTGCGCTGCGCTCCCAATGCGAGGCGAAGCGTGACCTCACGACCGCGCGCGCTGGCCCGTGCGAGCAGAAGATTGGCGACGTTGACGCAACTGATCAGGAGGACCAATCCGACCGCGCCGAACAGCAGAATGAGCGATTGGTGAACGCTGGCGACCACGCTGTCGCTGAGCGGAATCAAGTGCACGGTCCATGCAACCTTGGTTGGGTAGTCCGCGGGATATTGCTTTTTCAGCGATGCAACCAGCGCATCGATGCGTCTTTGGGCGGCCGTCATCGAGAGACCAGGGCTCAAGCGCGCTGTAACGGCTGGACGCAGACGGATATCGCGCTGCGGAATCGGAAACGGCTCGCCGCCAAAGCCCGCTCCCAACCACATCTCCACATTCTGCTCGTCGCTCGTTGAGCCCTGATCGCGAAAGCTACGCGGCATGACGCCTATGACCTGATACGGATCGTTGTCCAGGCGAAGCGTTCTGCCGATGACGTTTGGATCGGCTCCGAATTCCCTCCTCCAAAGCCCGTCGCTGATCACGGCCTGCAGGTTGAAGCCGGGAGTGGCATCGCGCGGATCGAATGTGTGACCCAACTGGGCGCCGACACCGAGGACCGCGAAGTAATTTGTCGTAACAAGCTTGAAGCTGAGACGCTCGGGCTCCGCACCGCCGGTGAGGTTCGTGCTGGCGCCGTGGCTGGCAATCGACACGAACTGGAAGATCCCGGAGCCCTGCAGGTCTCTGAACTCGGGGATGGAGATGCCGGCGTCCTTCGCGCCCGTGCCCGGAAGGTCGTCCTCGACGTGAATCAGCTCGGTGGGATTTGGGTACGGCAACGGGCGCAGCAGCGTGGCGTCGATGACGCTATAGATCGCCGTCGTGGCGCCGATGCCCAGCGCCATGGTGGCGATGGCAATGAACGAAAATCCCGGGGATCTCAGCAGAACGCGAATCGCGTACCGCACGTCGAAGAGCAGATGCTCTATCATGCGATTGGCCGCTCCGTTGGACACACTGTGATGACGCCGATTTCTACCAAAGCGCCCGCCCGGCAGCTGGAGCCGTCAGGGACCTTTCAGCGCGACCGCCAAAGGGAACGATGCGCGATCATCATGCGGTCAATGTAGGATTCGAACGGCGTGGGGAAAGAACGAGCCGGCCACATTAGAGGATTGTCATCTCTCTCTCATAATCGCAGGTTAGAGCATGCAGGTTCTGGTGGTGGAAGATGACCGCAACTTGCGGCGGTTTTTGAGCAAAGCTCTCCGAGAGGAAGGCTATGGCGCGGTCGAAGCAGAGTCAGGCGATCACGCGTTAGATCGGGCGATCGGCGCCAGCTATAGCTGCATCATTCTCGACGTCATGCTCCCGGGCCGCGACGGATTCGGCGTCGTGACTGAGCTGCGGTCTCGAGGCGTGTTCACACCGGTGCTCATGCTGACCGCGAAGGATGAGTTGGAGTCGCGTGTACGAGGCCTCGAGGCCGGGGCGGACGATTATCTGACCAAACCATTCGACTTGGCGGAGCTGCTCGCGCGGGTGCACGCCTTGATTCGTCGCGCGGAACTCCGGCATAAGGATGCGACTTTGAGAGTCGGGAGCCTGACGCTGGATCCGCTGACCCGGCACGTCACGCAGGGCGGGCGGCGGGTGGACCTGAGTGCGCGAGAGTTCGCCTTGCTGGAGTTCCTGATGCGGAACGCGGGCCGCACGGTCTCGCGGTCCCGAATCGCTGAGGCGGTGTGGAATTACCAGTTCGACCCAGAGACCAATGTTGTGGACGTGTACGTGAATTATCTCCGGAAGAAACTCTCCTTCGAGAAAAAGACCGCGGCGATCCAGACCGTGCGGGGCAGAGGTTACCGGCTCGAGGCCCCGTGACCGAACCCCGGCTCGCCACCGTACTCACGAAGCGCACGCAGCGCGTGACGTGGACCGCGCTCACCGGCTTCGCGATCCTGGTGGTCGTGGCGTATGCGGTCGCGGGTGAAGTCGCCATGCGGAGTTCCCTGCGGCATACCGCCAGCATTATTCAATCGCTGCTCAGGACCTATACCGACTCGACGCGCGCACCTGGTGGTGTGATGACCGATGCGCTGGCCGACCGGCTCCTGAGCATGGGGGGGCAGGTATTGATCACCCGCACGACCACAGACTCGGGCGGCACGGCACAGGTCTACTATGTGAGCCCCGGGACGCCCCAGAAACGTCTGGATGTTCCCAAAGGTGCGTCGCCCGAGCAGGTCCGGCGCATACTGCTTGGTGCCATCATGCGGCGGTCATGGTGGCGTTTCGGCCTGCTTCGGCAAGAGTTGGATCCGTTCGACATCTATGTCGTGGCGAGCCGAGGTCCGTATCTCGTCGGGCTTGCTGCACTGATCGGTGTGGTGGTGGTGCTGCTACCGATTGCGGCGCTGGCCGCGGGCCGCGGCGCGCGCGAGGCGGTGGCGGCGACACTTGGGCCGATCGAGCGCATCACGGCGGACACGCAGGCGATCAGCCCAGCGGAACTTGGTATCAGGATCGCGAGTCCGACGGGTCAGGCCGAGGTGACGGCATTGGCTGACAGCATCAACCGGATGCTGGACCGGGTCGACCGTGCGCATCGGGCGCTCAAGGCGTTCACGGCCGACGCCAGCCACGAGCTGCGCACGCCACTCACGCTCGTGCGGGCGCAGGCGCAATGGGCGCTCGCGCATCAGGGGCAAGAAGCGGAAGTGCGTGACGCGCTGACGGCGATCGAGCGGGAGATCGAGCGGACCACCAAGATGGTGGAAGAACTCCTGCTCATCGCCCGGGGCGAGAACCGGCAACTCGCACTCGCGCGGGTTCCGTTCGACCTCCGGCCCGTCGTCGACGACGTCAAGGAGATCACGGAGGCCATGGCAATCGACAAACGGCTTGCGGTACACGCCGAGCCGGCGGAGCCGGCATGGGCATTGGGCGATGCCGACCGTACCCGGCACATCCTGCTGAATCTTGCCACCAACGCGGTGCGCTACACGCTCCAGGGTGAGATTCGGTTCCGTGTTCGGAAGGACGGAAGCATGGTCGGCGTGTCCGTTCACGACACCGGACCTGGGATCGCGCCTGAGCATCTCGAGCTGGTCTTCGACCGATTTTTCCGGATCGACCAGTCGCGGAGCCGGGAATTGGGCGGCATCGGACTCGGTCTCGCCATCGCGCGACTGCTCGCCGAGCTCCAGCAAGGCCGGGTCACGGTCGAGAGTGCGGTCGGAGACGGAAGCGTGTTCACTCTGTGGCTCCCCGCATCTCCGGCCTAAGCCAGCGCCTGCTCAAGCGCCCGCTCAAACGCCTGCTCAAGCGCCTGCTCAGTTGTTGCGGGGTAGTGCCGAGGGCGAGACTCGAACTCGCATGGGAGTCGCCTCCCGGGGGATTTTGAGCCGCCTGCGGCACGGGCGAATGGATTTCGTCGCCGCGTTCCACGGGCATAGGGTGCGGCCGTCGGTGGCTCATGAATCAGTTGGTTACGTCGACGCTGACGGTTGCCGAGCTTGGAAAGAAATAGTATTCTGCACCCGCCACGCTCACAGACCACGTGTATTTGACCATCGAAATCGACCGAGAGGACGATGGCCGCTGGCCGGCCGACGCAAGCGACCTGGTTGCGGCCGATCGTGTCGGGCCTCGGGGCCGCCATACTATCCCTGCACTGGGGGCCTCATCGACCGCTCGGTGGTTGCCCTCCGTCGGACACCATCATCGTGCGCATGACAACGACACCCTCTCAGTCGAGGACCGCGCCATGCTTCCTTCCTTCGGCCGTATCATGCGGGTCCGTGCCCCGGTAACGCTCATCGCGACGACGTTCGGCGCGATGCTAGCCATTCCGGGGTGCAGCTCCCGCTCCCCTGGCGGCTCGATGGGTCCCCCGTTGACCGGCAGCCTCACGGTCACGATCACTCAGCCTCCGCTTCCTGGGGTATCGGCCGACGTAAATGTGTTCGCGCCGGGTTCCCATACCGGTATAGTGCTGGTCGCCTCGGGCACGCTAACCGGTCTCGCGCCCGGCAACTACACCGTGACAGCGGACGCGCTGTTGAATAGCGACTCCGTCGTCAGCACGGTCTATCAGGGGACCGTTTCCGGGAGCCCTGCTTCCGTGACCGCCAACGACACGGCGAAGGCGAGCGTCACCTACCCGCCGCTGGCAGGCACCGGCGGCCTGTGGGTCGCGAATTCCGGATCGCCCGAAGGCGTCGACCGATATTCGTCGGCGCAACTCTCCAGGTCCGCGGCCGCTGCTTCAACGACCTCGCTCGGGACTGGCGATCCCCGGCCGTTTGGCGTTGCATTTGACACCGGTCTCAATCTCTGGGTCGCGCTCTCTCACGGTAACCTCGTCGCAGAATACGCCGTCGGCCAGCTCTCTACCAACAATCTCGCCGCCACGCCCGCGGTCACGCTGAGCGCGAACGCGGGGTCCTTAAGCCAGCCTGCGGGAATCGCCTTCGATGGCAACGGCAACCTGTGGGTCGCCAACGCGGCTGCCAACACGGTGGTCGAGTTCTCAGCCAGCCAGCTCGCCTCGGGTGGAGCCCCGACTCCAGCTGTCACCATCGCTGCTTCCGCGGGATCCCTGGATGGGCCGCTCGGCCTTGCGTTCGACTTCGGGAACAATCTGTGGGTTGCAAACGCGAACGCCGGCACGGTGGTGGAATTCGCCGCCCGCCAGTTGGCCGCGAGCGGAACTCCCACACCTGCGGTCACCCTGAGTGCCACCGCGGGCTCGATCGTTGGCCCGATCGGGATCGCGTTCGACGCCGGCGGCGACCTTTGGGTTGCCAACGGCAACACCGGCCATAACACGGTCGTCATGTTCGCCGCGAGTCAGCTCACCGCGAGCGGCGCACCGATCCCGTCTGTCGTGCTGAGCGCGAACGCGGGCTCCCTCGCCTCCCCGGCCGGCCTGGCTTTCGACAACAGCCGCAATCTCTGGGTCGCCAACGCTGCTGCGCCCACGGTGGTCGAGTTCACCGCCGGCCAGCTCGCGTCGAGCGGGAGTCCTGCGCCCAACGTCGTCGTCACGACTCGCGCCAACTCGCTGGGCCTGCCGGTCGGAATCGCGTTTGATCCGTACCCGGTGAGTCTCCCAATGTGGCAGTGCATTCCCCCGCCCAACGACCCGTGGGACGACTACTGCGTGACGGCCAGCGGCTCAACTCGAGTGAGGAAGCGTTAGCCCTTGATCCGCTCGCGGCAAATGACCGGCAGATTTGCTATACCCCACGCTATCGGTGGGTTCGAGAGATCGTGAGACAAACGGCGTAAATCAATGCCGAGGGCGAGACTCGAACTCGCATGGGAGTTGCCTCCCGGGGGATTTTGAGTCCCCGCCCCGCCCCTGCCAATCTAGGTTGCCTCCCGATTGGCCGGAATAACTAGGCAACTACCGGAACCCAACAGCACCACCGTGGTCATACTCCTGGTCATACATCTGGATGGGACTGAACCGTCCAATAGTTAGGGACCGGCGAGGTGGAAGAATTCGAATTGGCCGCCAACAGTGACACGGCTATTGTGGGTCGGTAAAACCGGTTGAAACTCTTGATGTTGTTAGTGTCACAAGATCCGGCCGCGCTCCGCCCCGAGCGGTAGCCGGTGGTGAAACGGAGCGGACGAGTCCCGACCGGTTCACGTTGAAGTCAGCAACCAAGGTGCTCGACGTGTCGGCTTGAGCCGCCGCCGCCACCGTCACAATCGCGCCGCACTCGGCATCCCTGGCCGCAGCAATTCACTGCGCTTCTTCTACGCCGGCGGGAACGTCCCAACCCGCTGTGCACTGACGGCCAGCTCTGCCGTCAGAGTGCGTGGCTCTGACGCGAGAAATCAGCCGTGCCTAGTCTCCGTCGGCACTGGGCGGTGAGGGAGCAATCTCCGGTTGACGAACATGACATTTATGACAGACTCAGCGTGTTAAACGTTGACATTGTCAGGCCGAGGCATATCTTCCAGACTACCCCTTTTAGGCGGAGTCGACCGTGCCAGATGGAGACGTGATCGAGAGAGGCGTCCGGTTTGCTTGGCGGCCCGCTTACGAGGGGCTGTCCGCCGGTCGGTCCGATGTTGATGCGCGTGGACTCGTCGTCAGAAGCCTGGCCGCGTCGCTGCGAAAGGATCGGGTTCCCACGATCACCCACGCAGCGGCGCTCTTGGCCGACGTTTGGAACGGTCGCGTCTCAGTGTCTGAGGGTCTTAGACGCGTCGCCGCCACTGTCGGCTCCGTTGGTGGCACCCGGAACTCGGCAATGCTCGATGTCGCACTACGTCGCGCGATCGCCGCTGGACCTACTGGCGCGCTGCCCGATCAAGCAGTCTACGAGTCATACCTCAACGCAAAGGTGGACGCGGATCTCATGGCCAAGGTGCGCCCTGCCTTGCTCGAGAGCGGGCGGCTGGAACCCGTCGCCGTTGAGGAGATCATCAATGGATGGACCGCTGAGATTCAGGAACTGATTCGGCGAATAGCGCAGCAACTCGTCTCAAATCCGAGCGCGAAGGAGCTTAGGGCACCCCCGTCTCGGCGGTCTGCGCCGAAGAACACTGCTGCGATCCTCGATGAGACAGTATGAGTAAATCGCAGATCGGACCAGGCGATGCAGCTCCCGGCGAATACACTGTCACCTTTACTAGCTCTGGCCAAGCGACGGTTCGAGGGCCCGGAATAACGCGACAGACTGAAGTTCGCATGTTGGTGGAAGATCAGGGAATTTCCCTCGCATTCGGGACCACGCTGCCGCCCCATCTTGCTGACCTTCTCGATATTGCGGTCGCTGCGTACGTGGCCGATCGGCTCTGCGTGCGGCGACCGAGATCAGCGCGTGGTTTGCAGTCCGATCAACTGTGGCAACGCCGGATCACGCTTCGGCTGCCCCTTCGCAATCCTGGCTTCTGGTCATCTGAGCGGTGCCACCGAGTTGCGATGCTGCTTGGATTTATCACCGACGACACATGGACACTGGAATTCACTCAAGGCCGTCCGAGGCATCGCCTGTCTGAGACGCAGGGAAGTCTTTTCCCAGACGTGCCAGTGGGCGACGTGACGTCGTGCCTGCTGAGTGGCGGCCTTGATTCAATGGCCGGGCTTACCGCAGAACTCGTGGGACACCCATCGCGAACAATAGTCGCGTTCTCAGCTCGGACTAACCGACGAATCGGGGCCTATCAGCGGGATCAGGTTCAAGCTTTGACGTCTCGGTTTGGCGCACGGCTCCGTCATATTCCGGCCACGATCAGGTTGAAAGATCGAGTGCGAGGTGCCTACGATCGCGAGGAGCCGTCGCAACGCACTCGAGGATTTGTGTTCCAGATCTTCGGTGCAGTTACGGCTGCGCTCGGTGGCATCGACTCACTTCACGTCTATGAGAATGGAGTCGGAGCGCTAAACCTGCCCTATTCGGCGTCTCAGCTCGGCGCGCAAGCCACGCGTGCGACCAACCCTTTGACGATTGCCCTGGCATCAGATCTGGTTAGCGGCGTCATCAGTCAACCTTTTCGTGTTTGTCTTCCGCACCGGTTTGATACTAAAGCGGAAATGGTTTCGGTGTTTCGTGACGCGGGCCTTCGGGATCTTATCCAGCTCACCATTTCCTGCGACAACTTCCCGCAACGGTTCCCGCGCACCCCGCAATGCGGACTCTGTCCCTCGTGCCTGCTCTCAAGGCAAAGTCTGTATTCCGCCGGCCTACGCGATGCTGATCCGTCCTTCCGCTTTCGCCATAATGTCTACGACATGGAGGATGAACACTGGACCGAACACAGCTACCATCTTCGCGTGATGACCATGCAGGCGGCCACACTGAACGTAGATATGCAAACGCCGGCTCCCTGGGCAACCCTGATATATCGGTATCCCCTCCTCCACGGGGTTGCAGAGGAGATCCCGGCGCCAGATGTGACCCCTGATCTGCGCGATAATACAATGGCTTTGCTAAAGCGATACAGCAACGAATGGTTGGCATTTTGGACTACCGTGCGGCCACGCACCAAAGTGCTGACATGAGTGAGAACACTAAGGTTTCGGGCGATCCGCGCGAGTTGGGTGCGCGTCTTCGCGAAGCAAGGAAAGCATCGGGCCTCACGCAAGAAACGGCGGCTGAACAACTCGGCGTAGCGCGCACTACTCTCGTCGCGCTCGAAAAAGGCGAGCGGCGAGTGCACCCGCCCGAGCTCATCCAGCTTGCTGGACTTTATCACCGCTCGGTGAACGAGCTGCTGCGACCGGGGGCGCCCGTGTCGCCATTCGCCATTCAGCTGCGCGCCACACTAACAACCGATCAAGCGATAGCCCAAGCACTTGACGCGCCAACGTGGACGTTTCAAAAGTTGTGCGAAGACTACTTCGAGTTAGAGCGGCTTTGCGGTGCTCCTTTGCCGAGGAATTACCCATCGGAGCGAACGACCTCCGCCACCCCCCCCGAGACCGCCGGAGAAGGTTTGGCGGTGCGTGAGCGCCTCCGATTGGGGCTTGGTGACGGCCCGATTCCGAACCTGCGCTTGCTCTTTGAGCAGGATGTTGGCCTGCGCGTGTTCTTCATGGCTTTGCCAAGCGAGATCGCCGCGATGTTTTCCTACGACCCTCACCTCGGCGGTTGCATTGCGGTCAATTCTCGTCATCCCTACGAACGAAGGCGACAATCATTGGCACATGAATATGCGCACTTTCTTTCATCACGACACCGCGCAGAGGTGACCATTCTCAGGCGTTATCGCCGGTATCCTGACCATGAGCGCCTCGCGAACTCATTCGCTCGGTCATTTCTCGTACCAGCGGACGGCGTTGCCAGGCGAGTCAACGAGATCAAGGCGGCCAAGGCAGGCAAAGTCACGTATGCAGATATATGCACCTTGGCCTACTACTACGGAGTGTCGCTCGAGGCATTCACGAAGCGTCTGGAAGATCTGCAATTAATTGGTGTCGGTGCATGGGAGAAACTTAAGGCTTCCAATTTCAAGGCAAGCGAGGCTCGTGCTCTCCTTGGTATCGCTGCGCCTCCGGCGATGGATGACCTGCTGCCGCCCCGCTACAGATTTCTGGCCCTCGATGGATATCGGCATGGGCACATCACGGAGACTCAGCTCGCCCACTTCCTGCGAGTTGATCGGATGGAAGCCCGTCGAATAGTTGACGAGTCGAGCCCCTCGTGGAACGACGCGCCCATGGCGGCCAGCGCCGATGACACGCAGGATGAAACCCTCGAGTGACTTGCCAAATCACGTCGGGGCGCCACTGCCAGATGTCGTCGTTGTCGACGCATGCGTGCTACTGAACCTGTATGCGAGCGGCCGCGTGGAGGAGATCCTAACGTCTGTGCATTCATGCTGTCTCGTGTCGCGGTATGTGTGCCGTGAAGCACTTTGGTTCCTCGCCTCGACAGGCCAAGCAGGTGATAAGATGGAGCGATCTGCGATCGTCCTCGATCCTCTCGTTAGATCAGGTCTGTTGACGATCGTTGATTTAACTCTGGACGAACAGAGGCTCTTCGTCGTTCTCGCACAGGAACTCGGCGATGGCGAGGCTGCATCAGGAGCGCTGGCGATTTGTAGATCCGCCGGCCTTGCGACTGACGACTCGAGGGCACGCCAAGTGTTCGGACGCCAGATGCCTCCGGTGCGTGTCATCGGCACGGCGACACTTCTCCGCCTCTGGGAGAGCAGTTTGGGGGTCGACGCCAGTACGGTCGCTACGACTCTTAAGTCAATCCGCTTGGGTGCGCGATTCCACCCACGGAGCGATGACGAGGATGCTACCTGGTGGCGAAACAGGATCCGAGGGATATCTAACGAATAGCTTAGCAACTCGTTCGCGACGGGGGTAGATATTCACGAGCCCGATGTTTGCCGGACCGATCCACGTTGAACCGGAGCGACAAGGACAGACTTGGAATACCAATACTGGCTCCCCACCCATCCACGTCGGCGCGACTGCTGAATTGGTTTGAGCAGGACGCATTCGCAGACGAAGTGGCGCGGGGCGTCAATATCCCATACCTCGCTATTACGTCGCATTGAGCGGACACCACGATCCAATGCGAGGCCCGCACCGATCGCAGTCATGCACGCTTTGTTGAGCCGACCCCGATTGCTCACCCTACACCTGCCTCGCTTGGGGTGGGAGACGGTGCTTTCCCGACGATAAGCCGCAGGATTGATGGGGTATCCGTGGCGGGACTCCAGCACAGACCGGCATTGGTCGTGTGTGCGGACAAGATTGGTGCTTCGCGAGCAGACGTCTTGATTACGGGTTGATGGTCGCGCTGACCGAGCAGCAAATGCGGGAGGGGCGTCTCTCCACAGCCAACATCCCGAGTAACCGATTGATCTTGGGAGTAACTGTACTTTCCCGACAATTCAAGAAAAGGGCGGCCGTTGGCAGCGCCCCCGTGACATAGCGTATCGGGACGTTACCTCCGATGTCAGTGCCGCACCAGCCGACGTGCTATGGTACCTGCTCCCTTCGTTCCGGGAGCAACCCGATGCCTTTTTGCTGCAGGTGGCTTGTTACTCTAGATATACAGACCGAAGCGCTCACCTGGCCCCCGGTCCGGGTCGGCCCGGTCGTGGCCGCTCGGGCTGCTGCCGTGATATTGTGTTCAGCGTCCCTGGGCCAAATGGGTGCTGCGCAGACGCTAACAGCTACCCGCGGATCATTTACACCAAGTGCCGCGGCCGTAGCGCACATCGATAGCGTCTATCACACGTCGCAGGCTCGATATCCCTGCGACGGCGCTCCAGCGAATGGTGGGCCGAAGATTGACAGTAAGGCACCCGAGATATCCCAGCCCAAACTTAAGAAACACCCCACCAAAGCCGACATTGATAATAGGGCTGTCGATAGTGCGTCCGCGATAGGAGCCGCCACTCCGGCATTCAACTGCAAAGAACGCAGTGACGATTCCGTGTCCGTGTTACGCCGTCAGATAATCAAACTTCTCAGTGACTCCCTAACCGTCGCGGTGATTGCCGACGCCAGCCTGCGGCCGGTGCTGACAAACGGCCCCTCCGGCAACACCCCGGTCTCCGGGTCAATCGGCGTCGCTGTCGGTGAATTCCAGCACAACCTCACAGTACTGGTGAATGTCGCCGGGTTAACGGACACGCTGAGACGAAATGTCGGTGCCGCCATGTTGCCGCCAACTGCTGGCGGCTTAACTTCGGGCACTGTGAGCGCGTTGGTTGATTATCGCCAAATGATACGCTTTAACGGCGCCGGGTTTCACATTTACGGAAGTGTCTCCCCCGCGATACTGATTGACTCAACTACTGGCAGACAGGCAAATGCGGTCATAGCCGCTCTCGGCGCCCAAGCCAGCTGGGAGGTGTACAATCAGACTGTTAGTGGCACGGCTGTTTCCACGGTATTTGACCTTGGGCCAAGCCTCAGGACACTTGTCGGAGATATCGCCAACAGCGCGAACGACGGTCTGCGCGATTCTCTATTGGCCACAAAGACGAAGCAGTTTGTCGGCGTCGAGGCCGGTATGACCCTATTTGTTAAGGATGTGCGGGTGGGTGTGAGTACCTATTATTTCGGAGGGAACGTCGCCGGGTTGAGCCACGTGCAGGCAGTATTTGGCGTAAGCGTCTACGACGCCGTCATTGACGCTCGCTCAAGGCGGGCCGGTGCTCTCGGCCTGTTCTAGCAACGGGTGATTGCCACGTCGATGGGCGACGCCGACGCTAGGGATCGACGGTCGGCCTCGCCGGCGCGCTCGATTGGGTCAGAAACGACCGCACTCGATGGAGGACCCTCAGTCAACGCGACGTCCCGGGTCGCGCGTTGTCGATCCATTCGGATACGAGACCGTCTGAGGTGAAGGTGGCCGTGCCGGAGCTGTATCCCCACGTCTCCCGACCGGACTCCGAATGCGCATTTACCCACGCCGGGGTTCCTAGGACGTGCACAACATCTTCTTTTGTCGACCCAATCTGGATTGAGTCGGCCGAGGAGAGCCGCCGATCCTCCAGCTCAACCTTTAGTTGACCATCAAAATTGCCCCAGCCTGCCACGAGACCTGTGCTCGCGTTGAACGACACTGTGCTCGCTCCGTACCTCCACGTTTCATCGTTCGGAGCGGCCGAAGATGTGACCGCGGTGGGGGTTCCCTGGAGGTCTAGGACTGCTGTCTTGGGCGAGCCGAGTGTATAGAAGGACGCGGACCACGCCCCGGGCGGACCAAGGTCAACATGTAACTCGCCCGCCAGGTCGTTCCAGCCCGTCACCTTTCCGCTAGCGGCGGCGAATGTCACCGTGCTCGCACCGTACGTCCAGATCTCCTGTCCCGTTCCCTCGATAACGTGGGTCGTGGTCGGCTTGCCCTGGACAGACATTACGTCGGCTTTTGTGGACCCCAAGGCGAACGCCCGCTGCGCGGCCGACTCACTCGTGACCATTTTCACTGTGTCGGATTGGCCTACGTGCCCGGCCGCAGGAGAAGAACTAAGCGTGCTCGGCGCGAGCAAAGGCGATCCTCCGCTGAGTGTAGCGTGCCAACGGCCGCGTTGGCCGACAAACCGCCCGCCAATGATCCGATAGGCGCCCGCTAGCTGGTGCGGTCCCGGCACCGCGGCCCAACGGATGGTGTCGCCACTCGCGTCAGTGGTTCGTAGAATCAGCGAATCCCGCGCCCAGCGGCCGCTAAGCGCGCCGCTACCTGCCAAGGGCGGATCGATCTCCATCGTGCCATTGGGGTGGCGACCGATCGAGGAGAATCTGAGGTCGATCGCAGCGGGGCGCGAAGGGAAAAGAGAGTTAACCACCTGTCCGTTGTATCGTGATAGATACGTCAAAGAGGAGCGGGCGGCGGTATCGGTCGCGGAGGCGGGGTTCGACGCGGGCTCACCGCCGTTCGGCCCCGTTGCCCTGCCATCGCTCGGCCACCACAGAGCAAAGCCGAGGACCCCTACGACAAAGATCGTCTTCGTCACAGTGCCGATCCGGTCGACCGAGTCGATTATGCCGGTCACGGATGGTCTCCGGATTGAGGCGAGCTGGCGCGGATCCCTAAGGGCGGCATTCTCGGCACGGCCTGTAGCCGTAAGCAATTGCATCCCTGGCCGACCCAAAACTGATGCGGTTTCGAGTCGAGATTTTCTGCGCCCACCGGCACTTGGGCGTGTGGTATATCAGACGGATCCGGCTGCCGACGATGTTGGCCACCGGGACTACCACAGGGCGTGCCGCAGCGGGCTGCATCACCACGGGTCGTGCCGGTAATGACGCAACTGGGGCTCTCGTCGTAGCTGTAGCTCCCCAAGGCACCGATGCGGCCATGGACGGAGCGGTGGTCGTCGAACCCACCGGAACAACGCCCCGCGAGTCTCGGTACGCCCGTGTCACTCCGAGCAGCGAGCACGTGAGAAGAAACAGTACGCACGTGATCAGCCGTGCCTCTGCGGTGGGCATTCCGATGCCGGTGAGCATCGAGCAGCTAGCCGGAAACCAGAACAACGCACAGCAGGCACCCACAAACGCATAATTGATCGTGTGTCGGGCAGTCGAACGCTCGAGTGAGGGCTGCTCACGAGACGCCATAGCCACGAGGCTTCCGCCGCCCATGGTTTGTCCGGGAGACGCCGTCGAGGTCGATGTCATCGGAGCGGCCACCGACGGTTGGACGCGAGCGGCCGACTGCCACCAGGGTGCGGTTTGGTTGGCCGCCGCGGTAACGTGGGCGGGTGCGGCTGGTGGTACCGAATGGACAGGTGCGGGTGGTGGCACCGTGCGCTGCCCCGCCTCCCGCGAGAAGCCAGGGACCGCAACCGCGGGAGCCCGCATCCATGACGGCAGGCCCGTTGTCGAAAGCGTGGTCAGGTCGAGGACTGAGGGGCACCGCTGAGGATCATCACGGCATGCCTTTTCAAGCACACCGGCCAACCGAGCACTCTCTCCCCCGAGCCGCCGTAGCCGAGCGAATAATTCCGACGACGAAGGATTTTCGAAGTCCTTCCTACAGAAAATCAGGCTGTCATCGTGAAATTTATCCCACAACGTCGGATCGACTGCCAGCGCAATGAGGGAGACGTAGATAACCAGCCCGGCGAAGTTGTCGAGGGTCCCATCGAAGTACTCGGAGGTGCGCCTCGGATGTTGGTAGTCACGGTGCCCCAGCTCGGTCGCCTTCCAGTTGGTCATTGCCGGGACAAACATGCCGTCCACGTCGACCAAGCGGAGAGTATTGGTGGTGTCGACGATGACGTTGCCGTGCTGCAGGTCGCCATGAGCGATCCCGGCTGCGCGTAACGACGCGAGCACTCGCAGCCACGACTCAGCTAGGAACTGCAGGACGTCACGCTTTTGGCGGACGCTCGAGACGTAGACGTCGAGCGCGTTCCCTTGAATCCACTCCATGACGACGATCGGGTATCTCCTCCCGGCCACAAGAATGCCCTGCGGCTCGTACTCAAAGTCGACTAGGCACGGCGTTGTCATCGCATCGAGCCGCTCTTCAATGGCCTGATATCGCCGGCCACGCTCGGCACTCTCTCCGCGAAAGCAGCGGATCGCCTCGCTACCCGCGCCGCTGATATCGAGTTTGAACACGTACGCGAAGTTTCCTGAACTCACGACCGGCATGCCATTGCGGTCGAGCGCTGGCTGCCCGCCCTTCAGGTCGGGGTCTGGAAAGCAGATGTTCGGGGCTTGAATCGCCTCAACGAACTCGCCCGCTGTCGGCCACCGCACTGGCGCACCCGTTGTGGTACTCATACATCAACGGCCGGCTGCCGCCCGCGCGTGCTAATATCTAGGCGGACGACGGCCACATCGTCGTTCCGAAGGCGGCCGCTCTCTCTCTCCGCGCCAATCAGTCCGATTGCCGCCTGGCGATCTCCGGCGCCCACGACCTCCTCGAATTGGTCAGCCCGGGATGATGCATCCGCACGCGCCTGCAGATACCAGCACGCTATCGCGTCCGTCAACAGCAGAAAGGTGTCGCCTGGCTCCGCGGTCCCGTGAAACACGTCTACTTGCTGGGCGATGCCAGCTTGCCGTGCAGGGTCCGATGGAACGAGCAGCGGGTGATAGCCAAAGCCGCCTGGGTCGTCGATCGGCCGCGACGACACCAGCCCTTTCCTCGGCTTGTGGATGAGACAGGCGTCTCCAAGAGCGATGCAGTTCCAGCGAAGTTCATTGGAGCCGGATTCCACGAACTGGATGCCGGCGAACGCCGCGAACGCCCCTTCGCTCGCCTTTTCTTGGGCGTACCAGGGCAACGATCGGCTCCCCCACCGCCGTTGCATGCGCTCACCGAGCGGACGCCACCAAAAGTCCAATTCTTCACGGGCAATCAGCTGCTGGGCCCGAGCCCAGGTGTAAACGAGAAGCCGGGCCCACCGTCGCGAATCGTACGCCTCCGTGGCTCCGTCCGCAACGCAGTACCGAAGGCCGTCAGGGTTGACGCTTATCGCATCTTCGCACTCGGATGGTAAGAGCCCCTCTTTTTGGACGAGTAGCCGGGACACTCTGACCATCCACGAACTCACTTGAGGTTCGCGGGCCGCGTACCGATCTCGAAGAATTGCGTTACCGACACGGGATCCCCATTAAACACGAACCCTCGCGCTCCCTCGGGCGCGTTCACTCCGGTCTCCTTGGCGGCACTTCGAAACGATTGGGGCAACGGCGCGGAAAACCCGAACAGCATCCGCGCGAAGTCGTCGGGGAGGTTCGACGCGTCGCCGGGGTATTCAACCTTCGGAGCGGTTCGCGAAGACACGTGGCAGTTGAATAAGAGTGTTTGCCCATCCGCGGTGCTCGACGACAGAACTTGATTGGCGATTTGCGTTGGATCGCCGTCAGTCGACTCGCCGTCGGTCAGGTGCAGCACCGTGGGCGGGAAACTGCCGCGATGCGCTGCCGTCCATTGATCGACAAGGTTGCGGACCATGTCGAACGCTTGGCACATTGGGGTCCCGCCACCAGACACGGGGTCCATCCACACGGGGAACTTCACCTGTTGCTCAGCGAGCCCCCCCGCTCCATCGGGCACTTTCTTCGTCCTCACATCAACTCGCGCCGGCGAGTCCGCCACGGCACTGATCGGCACGTTCGTTTTTCCGCCCAATGCCCCGCTAAGGGCCGGTCCAACGGCGCTCCCATATCCGATAACGGAAATCTCGTAGTAGTCGCGAATCGCGTCGGTTTTGGTGCACCGAATGACCAGATCGTGGAGTGTCCTATTAACGACATCCGCAACGAAATCCGCCTTGCAGAGCGAGGCCTCGCCTCCAAAGGGGCTCGCCATCGACCCCGACTGGTCCAGCAGGAAGATGAAACACGTTGGATTCTGGCGACTTATTTCGGCCGAGTACGGCATCCAAATCCTCCTTCGGGGTTTATGTAGCAATAGCACCAAGCGAGCGTGGCGAATCGCCCGATGGCGGCTTCGCGCCAGTCCTCAACGACCCACCGCACACGGCGTCGCGCTTCGCGCATCTCAGGTCACTGCGATGCGGTCACATCAGGGCTGGGCGAAGGACGAAACGATGACGGCAAGCGTGAGCGCGCCGCACGCCACCAGCAGGGCGGCGATGACGATCGCCTTGGCCAATACGCTAGGCGGGGCGCGCACGATAGGGCTAGCGCTTCCGCGAGGAGCGGGGCTGGTGCCTCTGCCAGGAGCGGTTGGGCCGCCGCTGTGCCACGGGTGATGGGCCGTGTACGACATCCCAGTACCGGGCAGACCGACCGTTTGTCGCACGCCAGTCGGCCCGACCGTAACATGGGCGCCGCGTACTCCAACGGACACACTCGCGCCGCGTTTCCCAAGGTTGATCCTAACCCCCGGCAGTACCCTGATCGATCGTCGAAAGCGGAAACCCATTAACGGCCTCGCATCTGCCGGAGGGGAGTCACTTAGCGCGGTCAAAACGTACGGCAGACGCGAGCCAAAGCGCCAGCGAAGGAAACACCCGAGGAAGCGGGTGATATCCTAGGTAACCTCGTGATATCCTAGGTAACCGGCCGGATGGATCACGTCGGGGACATTGTCCTGCGCGATGCGTGGCGCCACCGAGCGTCACGACCATGGGATCCAGGAACCGCCGGCTTTTCGCGTCAGCTACGTAACAAGCCGTGGTGGCAACGCGTGAACCGCGTCGCCGATAAGCACGACCAGCTCTTTAAAGGCCATCCACCCGAACTCGTCGATCCGCCGACCGGCCTCAAACGGGTAGCGAGAGGCCACAAACAGAGGTCCGGCTGCCTCTAGAACCAGCCTTGCGCCGGCGAAGCGTTGCAATTGTGATGAAGCAGTTACACGACGTTCGATGTCCGCCTTAGCATCCGCTGGGGCCTGATCGAACAGTTCCCCGAATAGATGAGAGGGGCGCTCCATACCGGCGTACACGGCTACCAAGCCTGGCATACTAGTATCGGGCACCTCTTGAGCGCGAGCCGAAAGAGACTTCAGATACAGTTCTATTGCGATGGCACCGCACTGCAGGGCGGGAAGCAGGACCCCGGAGCCTGGCGGTTGCTGCGCGAGAAGCTGAAAGCCGTTGCGAAATTGGTCGGCGGCATCTAGGACCTGAGGATTCGGAATGTCATGGTGATCCCTAGTATCCGCAGTACTGCTATTCGTGGGTGACATTGGAACTCCGCTATTGCATGGCACTACGAGTTATCCCGACTTCTTGGGGGTGTGTCGGTGCGGACCTACCAGTTGATCGCCATAAATTCTCGCTCAATTGCGTACACGGCACCGAGCGCTGCGTAGGCGGTTCCGCGAGCACACATTTGGGACAGACGTTGGACGCGGCCTTGGTGGATGAGATTGCGATAATTCTGCGTCAAGCGGGCCAGCTGCGCGGTGTCGGTTGAATCATGGATTCGGTCTCGCTTTTCGTGATGAGTTCGCCGAGGGCATTTCGCATTAGGGCCGTGGCCTCGGCATCCCGGCCGGCCGCGGTGTACCTCGCGGTCAGTCCCCACCAGAGGAGTGCTTCGACGACGGATCCGGCCATCACCGTCGCCGCCTTATACCCACTATTCGCGAGCGCGCTTTCGGCCCGCGTAATATCCGTACGCAGTTCGAGCTGGAGCGCCAGGTCGGGGATGAACGGCAGGCCCTCGGTGGCCCCCGGTGCCTCGTCGGGACACTTGGCCATGGTGCTCCGCAATGCCACGATTGGGTGCCCGTATTGCGGCAGCATGGCCCTATCTTCTGAAACGTTAGGACCGTGGAAGCCACTGGCTGTGCCCTGCGTCCATGCCCGCAGCGCCTGAGTGAGCATCGCCTTGGCGGTTACAAATTCCGCGAAATCATCGGCGGCAAGGACAATTAGATGATCGGGCACCGCTTCCACCGCCGCCAAAATCGCCGAAACCTGCATCGACACATGCCCCTGCAGGGTTTGTGGCTTCTGCGATTTGTACGCTTGGCTCGCCCATCCGAAGCATCGGTCGATCAATGGAGGGATCTGACTCGGCACAACTTTAGGCATCAAAAATTCCCTGGTCGTTCGGTCTCTCCCGCTTCGTAATTGATTGGCCTTGCCGGCTCCCAGCGTCCCTGCGTTGTTCTCGTCATGAGAGGCGTCGGGGGGTGCTGGGTGTATACGGGTCTAACTACGGGCCCTACGTCTAGCGCTGTGGCCGCGATGAACGTCAGACCTCGGCCCCACACCGAATGCGGGGACATTGTCATTTCCTATCTCGATCGCGCCACTCGATCGACCCGCCCATCAACTCCTTGAAGTCGATACTCGCCTTTCGCATCGCGGGATTCTCGGTGGCCATTGCCTTGAACGGCGACGTCTGGCCCGGCAGGATCGGGTTGTAGTCGATCAGCGCGTCGTCCGAGGTAATAAATCCGCCCACGAGTGGGGCTGGTGCGACTTGGCGGGTGTACACGCGCAACTCCTCACGTTCTATCCGATGCCGGACCCCGCCATGGGTGCTTGGGTGGCTGAGTACCGGCACGAAACGACACGCCACCACGAAAGATGCGTCGCTCTCGTCCCCCACCCCGCCATTCCGCGGCGGCGGTCTGCTCGAGCGCGCGGGGATATGCGGCGATGGTACACGTCGAACCGATCGGCTGTCGGGTAGGCGCTGGCGACGCTGCGGATCTTTTCGTGCTGGCCCGCCGCCTCAACTAACCCACGTGCGCCGCGGCGCGGGCTCTAGTCACAGTCGCCAGGCAGTCAGCGACATCAGGACAGGAGCGACGGCGGATGCGCGTCGGGGCTCACCGATCCTGAGCGGGCGCTGTCCGACCGCTCGGATCACCCGATGATGGCCCGCTCGCCAGTCGGGTCGCGCAAAACAGGCGCCGTTTGCGACCGATTACGGCAGGCTCGGTGCGTACGCGGGCCCCCACCACACGTATCAGTCGCCCGCAATTTGCAGGTGCCCTCGACGGCGACTTGAGGACTGCCATCGGCCGTCCGAGACCATCAGCGAGCGACCGTCCTCGGAATGGAACCCGAACCTGCCGATCGATGATGAAATCTTGAGTACGCTACGGTGGGGGTTCCCATCACCGTCCCCCCGGGCCTGACACGTTAGCTCATCAATACGCGCAACGTTTTGGCACCGGGGCGGGTCTGGACGCGTCAGATCCCGGAGTCGGCCGGGGTGCGAACTCCGAGAGATTATTACCACAATTGCAACAAATGTGTGCAACAGCACATCGAAGTCTTTACAACTTGCCGGTCGGAACGCCGTGGGAGAACGGGCCTGGTCTTTACAACAGGGACAACAAATCTTGGCAATCCTCTCATTAGATGTATGGAATAGGCAGCCACTAACTCGTTGTAGGTTAACGCTTTCCGCGATATTCCTTTCTTGACTTTTTGCTCGGCGAACCCCCATGTGGTGGTCAGCAGATTTACTGCTCTTACCACGAAGGGGGTCGGTCATGAGTGATCACGGAGACGCAAGGCCAATCGACGCGGGCCTGTCGAGCCACCACACCGGTCCGACGCTTTCACGACACGGCCTCGCCAGGTCGAAGCGGTCCGCGGGCCAGCACACTGGACGCAGGTCGGCGTCCTCTGCAATACCGGCCCGCCCGACCGGCGAACGGCTGACGGACACCGAGCGCGCGGACTTCGAACGGTGCGACGCGACCATCGAAACCAGTCTGGCAACCACTGCGGAGGCACTACACACCACCCTCAGTCGGCATCTCTATCGAGAGCGTTACGGCTCGTTCGAGGAATACTGCAAGGATCGGTGGGGCTTCAGCCCCACGCATGGGTATCGACTCGCCCGGGCGCATCCGATACGATCGGCGACCGAAGCAGTATTGCGCGACAGGACAGCCGGTGGTGAAACCAATTGGTTACAGCGCCATTCGCTGCCCTCCGGAGAGAGCCTCTACCGCGAGATTCCGACTACGATTTCAAGAGCAAACGCGCCTCGAGCCGGGCGGCCACAGCCCTGGCGCGGCCGACCGTAATGCCCGCATCCGGGTGTTTTCGCGTGAGCCAGCGCTTCGGCGTGCTCATCGAGGGCACGGCACAGCCAGGTTCTCCCGCGACCGCGGAGGGACGCGTCTCGCCGACGTGGCTCGAAATGCGGTGGGAGGAAGTGCTAAAGCCGCCGGAGCCAAATGTCAGGTCAAGATATTCGATAGACCACCCTCCACCCGTTCCGTGGCCTCTGCACGCGAAGCGCTGCCCATGGGTCACCGGCTGCCGTCCCGGCGGGGCTACGTGCGAAAGATCGACGGCAGGATCTCGCCGACGACCGCGGCGACCAGGTGTCCCGCCCGGGTGCCGATCCGTGTTAGCCCGGGGGTATTGCGAAGGCCACCTGTTGCGGGGGTCGAAGAGAATCCAGCGCCGCACCGTGAGCGCCCGCGTCGAAGGCGCGACCTGCGAAGAACCCACACCGTGGTTACCGGTAATCGGCGACTCAACGCCTGCTGCTCAAGAACAATCTGAGCCACACGTGCAGTGCGTGAATCGTCCGGCAGTGGCGCCTGCATTTGAGGTCGACATGCCCGTTTCGCCCATTCTTCATCCCGGCCGCCTTCACCGCGGCCAGACACGCATCACGACAAGGACAATACGAGATGTCCACGACACACGACTATCAAGATTTCTTTCAAACCACCATACGTGTAAGCGGGACTCCTGCCGCAATTGCCGGCTGTCGAGCAGCCTTCAGCGCGGAAGCCCTGCCGCCGTATATGCATGCGGCCAAGTCGCCGCTGCTTGGTGACGAAGGCGGAACCGGTAACGGACCTAGCGACTGCGGCGATGACGCCGACATGGACGACTTGTCTCTGGATGCGCCTGAGTCGGTCTTAACGCCTGAGGTTCCTGGGAGTATCGGTCGATCAACCGAAGACTATTCCTATACCACGGTGGGGCAACCGCCGCTCACGTGGTTTCTAAACCTCGTTCAGGAGTTTCCAGATCTCCGATTCCTTCTGGCGTACGAACGATACGTCGTCGGCGCCGACAACACTCTGGCAAAAAAAGGCGGCGGTTTGGTTGAGAGTTCTGTCAAATCGGGGCGCCTCATCTCCAAGCACACGTGGATTGCGCCTGCGTCAACCCGCCACGGTACCGGAGGAGCGTGATATGCCGAATTGGTGCCGCAATATGCCCATTGTCACTGGCGACGAGCCTGACGTGACCCAGTTCCGAGACTCGAGCCACTGTGCAGACGGTGGCGTTATCTCGCTAGAGCTCGCCGTTCCGGCTCCCGCCGACCTCACGAGCAACGACTGGCAGCCATGGGCCTATGACCTGGGGAACTAAGTGGGACATAGAAGGCGGCCGGCTTGATACATGGGAGGGCCAGTTGACCTACGAGTTCGACCCCGCCAAGTGCGCACCGATCCCATGGCTCAGAGTGATCGGCGAGCGGTATCCGACGTTGGACTTTGAACTCCGAAACATCGAACCCAACATGGGTGAATTCGGCCTTGTCCTCATAGCGAGGGGCAAGCTTACACCTTCTGTGCACATTGGCAGTGACGAGGGGTGGATCCGCTAGATCGGCCGTCGAGTTCATCGCTCAATATCGTCCACTCAGACAAGAGAGGTCCGTCGTTGTATGTCATTGGAACTGCTAAATGAGGACGGGGCGCACACAGTCATGGCGGTCTGTGACGTGTGCGGTCAGGTCATCGCGAATCTTGGGCTCGGTGCATTCACGTCGTGCCGGCCATTATCCGACAACGAGCGAGCACCCTTGATCCTACTCCATAAGCGGGGCTGTACGGACGCTTGGGAGCGCGCGCACGCAGGAGTTGTCGGATGGCAGGAGTTGTCTTGTCTGGCTCGGGAGCTTGGCGGCGACTGCCACGATGAGGGCGAGGCCGACCACGACCCTACGCAGCGGTCAGTCGCCGAGACACAGGAGGAACGGCCGAGCACCCCAGAGCCGAGCAGCGAGGATGTCGACGACTGATCCACTGACCCATTTGTAATGGAGTGCCGGAAATTGGCGACTGTCATTCCACGGGGAGATGGCACACGGTTCGGACGATATGTGTTGGTCACGGTCAACGACCTAATTGGATCTGCAAAGTATTATGAAGGAAATGCCACCTATAGTCGGCACATGGAACTAGAACATGAGGACGAATATGCAGCGAATGACCACATCGAGGGCGCCACATGCCAAGTGCCGTCAATCAGTAGAGACCTTCGTACACTTAGAGCTCCCGACGGCGGGTACGAGGACGCCCAGTGACTGAAACCGACATGCCGCGCCGTGAGCAGCCCAGGGTCATCAATCACACTAAGGCTAGTGTAGAGGGGCCGTACCGGATCAAGGTGTCCGGTCAGAGTGAACACAGTGGAGTTCCACTGACGTTGGCCCAGTTGAAATCACTAGTGGTCAGTTCCACCGTGACGATAGAGGTCAGCGGCGGCACGATCACCTTTGCAGCGGGGGAGCTGGGGCGTGCCGAGAAAACTGGGGAATCCTATCAAATGCGAAATGCCCAACTGAGCCATGGCAAACGATCGGCGCAGGTCACCGTTCAACTCGACTAGCTGGCGTCACTCCCCTCGTGCCACCTCGAAAATGGCGCTCTCGTCGGCGCGCTGGGACGGACTCAGTCGATGTATACATAGCGTCGGGGATACAGTGGGCTGACCTTGCCGGCCGCCACGAGACGCCAATCCCCTTCAATATCGACCTGGCTGCGCTCTTACTGGACACGATCATCGGGCAAGTAAAACCCTGTGGCGCCCCACGCGTTCGTCAATCTCAAAGGACAGTATCTCCGAGAATGCCACCGGGACTATGCCAAGTACGTGGAGTGGCTACGGACAGCGGCGATCATTGAGTGTGACCATCGCTATGTTGTCGGGCGGAAGAGCTACGGCTACCGTCTGACCTCCTGCTATCGAGCGAATGGTGCCCTCCCTCATCGCTTAAGATCGGGGACCAGCATAAACGCCGATATCCGAAGAAAAGCCTTAGCTACCAATCGAAGAGTACAAGCGTAGGCGGTCAGCCCTACTCGATTTCTTTCTGATAAGGGAGCAGTCAGACCACACCGCCTCGAGAAGGATGTTCTGATAAATCCATATTCAGACCAGCAGACCTACCCGTTCTCATCTTTCCTTTTATTGAATCCTCCTCGCTTCTCTTCCCTCTCCCGCCACCGGTCCCTCCTTCTCGCCTGGTACAACTACGATGCACCTTTTGTAGATGGGGTGCTGGCACGTCTGGCCCCCGACCTCTGGAAAACGATGCGGCATCTGTGGTCGAGCCTTAACCGAGTCACCCTTGATCCAGCTGGCGCACAGAGATAGACCTCATAGGACAGCGGGGTTGGTCGAGAAACGCCACGGAGCAAGGGAGGCGGAAGCTCTTGCGACTCGAAGCGGACTTCCAGTGCGGCACGGCCCGATTCACCCGCAACACGACGAACGGGCGACTCGACACGGCGCTTACCAATATTGGCAAGGAATGCGACGCTTCCTGCGGTTCGACCGCTCGGCGGACTGGGTGCAGTTAGACGTGCAGACGGCGCAGCCCTACCTCGTCCTCCGCCTCCTGCACGACCGGAATGCTGGGGCAAAGACTACCGAGATCTGGGCGGAGGCGGTCTGCCACGGCGATGTTTACACCTGCCTGGCCACAGACCTCGGGCTGGGGCGACAGGAGGCCAAGGAGTGCTGGTTTAAGCTCGTGTTTGCCCATAGCAACGCTAAGAGTTCTGCCAGGGACGCGTTCGACGCGAGGTTCCCGGAGTTGGGTGCTCTATTCGCAGAAGGAAAACGAATGCGTCACCGGGATCTTGCGATACGCCTCCAGCAGTACGAGTCGCACGTCATGCTGGAGCGGATCGTACCCCGTTTGGCTCAGTTACGGATACCCACTCTGACAATCCACGACAGCTTCATTGTGCCGATGGCAAATGCAGCGGCGGTGGAGCGCTTTATGTCGGAGGAGTTGGTCACCTATACTGATCACCCGTCGGTCATTCGACGTGAAGGGCCGACGTAAATGGCCGAGCCACCGTGAAGGAACGTCTGCATACTTAGGAACTGACGACCTGGAAGCGATGCCAATTGGCCGCCCAAGATGCCACAGCTATTGTGCACGGGTAAAACCGCGTGGAAGATCAGTGCTCACAACCGAACGCAAATGTCCCGGTGCCATGATACGGCCCGTTAGTCGCCACGCCTGATCCGGGCGCCGATCGCAGAACGGCTTGCGACTCCGAGCTTTGCCAGCACGTGCTCTGTGTGGCGGCGCACCGTTGCCGCTGTGACGCCCATCGACAGCGCTATCTCTGTGTTCGTCTGACCGAGACTCAATTGTTTGGCGAACTGCACCTCCCGTGACGTCAGTGAAAAACGGTCACGGAGCCAGACCGGGTTAGCGGCCGCTGGAGTCAAGCGCTCAAGTATTAGCGGCCGCTGGAGTCAAGCGCTCAAGTATTACGATGACATGTGCATCCCCGGTCTGTGCGCGAACATGCGTGGCCCGGATGTCGTAATTCGCTGCTGCCGTTCGCACCTCGGTGGCGGTTCCCGTGGCGGCCTGGCGGAGCGCGTCACTAGCGTCCACATGCCGAGCGCGGCGCAAGCGCGACCGAGCGACCACACCGCACTCCCCAGCGCCTGGCGGAGCGTGGACCGCTCGGCGTCCAAGGGTGTAAGCGTCCGAAACTTGGTGATTCGCGGAGAATCCGGCCAGCGGCATCGGCCAACAGGGCCCCGCCGGGAATCGCGTCCAGTAACTGCGAGAGTTCGGCCGTATGGGCTTGAAACTGTGTCGATTGACGGATCCGCGCGCAGACGGCCGAGCGCATCGCCGGAGGTAGCAGGCGAAACATCGCCGCTCCCGTAGCGCCGAACCGCGCGCTTCCATACCGGTCTTGGTAGACGGCCACCCTGACGTCAGTCTCGATTCCATTCGGTTCGCACCGATGCATATCGAGCGCCACGACGTCGCGGATGCCGTGGGGCAGGAAAATCTCATTAACCGTAGGGTCGCGCCGATAAGCGGCCCAATCGTTGGCGACGATATCGCCCAGACTGGCGATCTCGTAACCGGCGGTTAGGCGTCCGCGCGACCCGTCCTGAGAAATCCCCGTTATCGCTTCAAACACCTGCAACAGCGCAGGCGGCTGATCAGAACTCACCGCTTCGCGGCAGTGGCAGTAAACCGACTGTCCAGCACAGATAAAGGTGACGGCCGCCGCACAGCGGGCGGCCACAACGTTGAAGGGAAGGTGATGGCGGTCCGGAAACGCGCTGAAGGCGTTTCAATTACCCGATCGGTAGCAGCCTGTCGGGGCCCAGCAAGCCGAGGATGTTACCTGCGATGTTAACGGGTGACGTACAGTACCCCTGCTTTCGCACTCAGCAGCCATAGTAGAGCGCAACAACTTCGTACGCGTCGAACGTCAGCATCGGTAAAGACTGGATAGTCTAGAAACGGTTGTTTACTTGCGGATGGTGTTCTGTCGGGACCAACCGAGTCGGCGGCTCTTTCATCACGACACTCATGACGTGCTCGCCATCGCTGAACACGTATCCCCCGGCTGTCAGTCGCGCAAACTCCTGCGTCACGTCGCTGTCCGTCATTCGGGCGCGAACTGCCAAGTCAGCGACCCGAACTGGTATCTCAAGGCAATCGAGTAGTTTCATCGCGATCGGCGACAAGACATCGGTCAAGGTTACGCCGGAACGTGTATCCGTAATGACTCGCCTGCCTTCGACGTCCGATGTGAACAGCGCAGCAGCCGGCGCTCCGTCGCTTCCTGCGTACCGCTGCGCCCATACCTCCACGATTTGCTGGGCGGCGCGGATTGCGGTCAGCATGGCAACCTGATAGGGGGCGCTGTAGCATGTATCGGCGAAGTAGTATGCAAGATCCGCCAAGCTACTCTGATCCCAAGGAAAGACCAGTGAATAGAAATCGAGGGGACGTAAGGCGAGGCAGTAGTCGACTGCTTTCACGAAATACGGGCTAAAGCGATCAAATCGCACGGGATAGGCACCCGTTGGCGGCGGGAGATGGGTGAGTCGCGGAATATCGGCAAAATATTTCGCATATACTTCAGCGCCCTCTCCAGGAAAGCCAAGCAATAGGTTCCACACTGGCTTGACATCGTTCCTGTCGCAGGACATCAGAAACCGGAGATTTGTGAACGACGAGGTACCTTTGCGCATGAGCTTCAATGTGGACGTGGCAAGCGATTCAATTCCCGGCTGGACGGTTCGAACGCTTGCCCTTGCTAGCACCTGAACGTCTTCGTCGGACAGGTCGGCTTTGACCTCATAGAAGATCTTCATCCCCGATGGCGCGTGGACATGCGGAAGAACGGACCGCAGATAGCTCTTCGGGAGGATGTTATCAACCGCCCGTATCTCGGAGCATCTGCTCGCGTATCGGAATAGACTAGTAAACTGGGCCAACGCACGCTCGGAAGTCATCTCCCGAAACGACATCGTGGATCCATTGAGCCCGCAGAAGGTGCAGTGTGCACGTTGTCCCCACCAGCATCCCCGCGATGTTTCAAACAGCAGTACCGGATTGACGTCACCGGTGGGAAACGCACGAGCTACGTCAGCGAGGAACGAATCGTAGTCAAGGTCAATCGGGGCGTTGATGTCCCGCTCCTCGCCTAGGTTCGAGCCGGTAGACGGCTTCGGCGCCGTTTCATCTGGGCCGGCCGACACCGGCTGCGCCACGGATTCGTTAACTGTCGCGCGGCGCGCTTTGCCGGGCAGCATGCCCTGGACGGCCTCGCCGCCGTACTCCCCTACTCGAAGACGGTCGATCAGATATGGGAAGCTTTCGAGTCCAGGGCCCGAGCACACGAAGTCGAAGCATGACAAATGTCTGGCGAGCACGCTCCCCATGGGATATTCACAATTGGCTCCGCCAAGAACCGTGACGATAGCAGGACGGACTGTCTTCAATTTGCGCGCAAGCGCGATACATGCTGCCGTTTGCGCAAACATGGTGGTTAGCCCTACAACGTCGGCCTCACCAAGTCGATAGTGCCCGATGAGGTCATCAAGGATCAGGTCGAGGTTGCGTTGCGTAGATAGGATGGCGCGGCGGAATTCTTCACTCCGATCGTCTCGCCGAGGATAGAATCGCCGCATGTATTCGGCGGTGTTGTCGGAGGCGTCGGGAAACGCGACCGGGCGGAACAACCAATCACCAACGCCTGTGTACAGGTGTTCCCCGCTCAAAGCGATGCTCTGATAGAGGGAGGCACCGAGAACTTGCCCAAAATCATGATTCAGGTAACAGATATCGACCTGCACGTCGCTTCGCATTCGCGTCAGGATGACGGATCGTAATTGCGTTAGCCCGAACGCTGGGAGTTCGAGCGAAGCGAACGGCATGTTTACGAGCGCGACACGAAACACCGATGAGGTCCTTCTGCTGCGGGTGATGGAGCCATCCGCCCGGCCACTCCGGAGGGCAGCGGTTCAGCCACGGCGGAAACGGCCAATAGCCAAAACTACGTCAAGTGCGAGACTACGCCTGATTCGGCGCCATGCACAAGAGTTTGCGCTAGATTGGACAATTTCCTTAGCGTGTCGGCAAAGCTGTTCGCGAGGCGCTCGATCGTCGCGTGACGGTGAATGGCCGGAGCGAAGCACCATTCAATTGTCAGCGATCCATTCGCGATCCACGCGCGGACGTCAATCAGGTGCTGCCGACGGGCGCTGGGATGCTGATCGAGATTTGGAGCCGGCAGATAGTCAAAGACCGGTGTTGGGCTATACAACTGGTCAAGCTGGCCAAAGTAGGTAAAACTCAACTGAGTCCGCGGCAGAGACTGCAGAAGAGCTCGCGACCGGCCATCCGCGCGGCAATATTGGAGCATGCCGTACGTTACACCGTTATGCGGCGCCCCACGCAGGCGGCGCTGAATCAGATCAATGGCGTCGAGAGTAAGCTCCCCTGCGCAGAGCAACAGCCGAGCTGGGTAGAGAGCTGTGAACCAACCGACTGTTCTGGTAACATCTAGTTGGCCGAGCAACGCGTCCCGCCCATGCCCCTCAAGGGTGACGAGGACTTCCCCGCTACCCATCCATGACGCCAATACTGGGGAAAGCGCTGTGACAATTAGGTCGTCTATCCGGGTATCGCGATAAAAGCCTCTTGCTTGAAGCAAGTGACGAGTGTCCGATGGTTTCAATGACGTACGAATTGTACGCATGGCAGCTACCGTATTCTCGTCCGATTGTACGCCGACGTCTACTGGAAGGGGCCGCGCACGATGCCAAGAACTGTCTGTCCAGTACGCCAGATCATTCATGACATCTTGTGATTGCGAGTGATTGACCAATTCCGTCGCCCACCGTTGAAAGGAACTGGAGTGACCTCCTAAAGCGATCGGGACGTTGTGTTCCAATTGATCGTACGCGGTGCCAAGATCACTTACGAGGATTTGCCAGGATATGAAATCGACGACAAGGTGATGGGCGACGATGAGCAGTTGAGGGAGTTGAACTGGCCCAAAATCAAAGATTAGGGCGCGGGCGATAGGGCCACGTGAGATCTCGAGAGATGCGTGCGCGAGCGCCGCCATTTCGTCGAAGACGGTCGTCTGGGCGTTCGCCGGAAGTCGCGTAAGGTCTACAGCCTCTACACCAACGTGGTTGTCACTCCTTGAGTACGACTGTTGCCATCCGGACTCGGTCGGCGCAAATCGAAGTCGCAATGCATCGTGGTGCTTGGCCAAGGCGGAAATGGCGGCTGTCAACGTCTCCACCCTAAGTGGTCGTTTGATTCGAAGCAGTACCGATTGATTGAACTGGTTATAGACCGGCAGGCGCCATCCGAAGAACCAGTTTTGTATCGGCGTAAGCGGAACGGCATCGCCTGTTGGATCGTCTCGGGCGCCAGAGGGACGCGCTCGGATGACCGGCGCGAGTTCGGCGATTGTCTGGAACTCGAACACATGTGCCGGAGTCAATTGCAGCGCGGCGTCGGCGGCACGAGTTACAACAAGAATGCTGAGAATCGAATCGCCACCAAGGTCGAAGAAGTTGTCGTGGATGCCGACGCGATCGAGCCCGAGCACCCCGGCCCAGATTCCGGCTAGGACCTGTTCGGCCGGCGTACGGGGCGCGACATACGGCACGCTGAGTTCGGGCCGCC
>Ga0209167_10000253_pt1 | contig 46556 bp, 31 predicted proteins | sample Coa_R1_9_FD_187154 | JGI IMG/M metagenome (GOLD analysis project Ga0209167, IMG submission 187154) | Surface soil microbial communities from Centralia Pennsylvania, which are recovering from an underground coalmine fire - Coalmine... | ecosystem: Environmental > Terrestrial > Soil >...
TATCCCCTTCCGGTGCGCCGCAGGATGGTCTTGCGGCGCAAACCTCACCAAACCAGAAATTCTCAAGCATCGAGCCGTCGCGGAAAGTCGTGTACGAGGACGAGCCTTAGCCGGGCGTTCCAGACAAGCAGGGAGAGGGGCCATGAGCACAAAGAAGAAAATCGGTATTCTAACGGGCGGCGGCGATGTTCCCGGCCTGAATCCTGTCATCAAGTCCGTGGTTTATCGCGCCAGCGAAATTGACCGCGAAGTGATCGGCATCCGCCGCGGCTGGGAAGGCCTGACGCACATGAATCCCGCGCTGGGCGCCGACCTGGCGTACATCCGGCCGCTGACGCGCGAGAACACGCGCACCATCGACCGCAGCGGCGGCACCGTGCTGCACACGTCGCGCACCAACCCGCGCAAAATGACCGAATCGAAACTCCCCCAGCACCTCTCCAAAGAAGAGCTGAAACAGCTCCCCTTCGACGGCAAGTATTACGATTTCACGCCAATCGTCCTGAAAAATCTGGAGCGCCTCGGCATCGACTGCCTGGTGGCCATCGGCGGCGACGACACGTTGAGCTTCGCCTCCGTGCTCGATTCGAAGGGCTTTCCGCTGATCGCCGTTCCCAAGACCATGGACAACGACGTCCAGGGAACGGAATACTGCATCGGATTCTCGACTGCGATCACGCGCGCGAAGGAACTGATCACGCGCCAGCGCACGACGCTCGGCTCGCACGAGCGCATCGGAGTCTTCCGCATGTTCGGGCGCGATGCCGGTTTCACCGCGCTCTACACAGCATACGTCAGCTCCGCGCGCTGCCTGATACCGGAATATCAATTCGACCTCGGCCATCTCTGCGATCTGCTGATGGAGGACAAACGGAATAATCCGAGTAATTACGCGCTGGTGGTCGTCTCCGAAGGGGCGGTGTGGAAGGAAGGCGCCATCGAAGAGTACGGCGAGGCGGACGCATACGGCCATCGCAAGAAAGTCGATATCGGTCACGCACTCGGCGAGCAGATCAAGAAGCGCACCGGGCAGGAAGTGATGGAAAGCGACCTGACCTACGATTTGCGCAGCGGCGACCCAGACGCCATCGACGAACTCGTGGCCATCACGTATGCGAATATCGCTGTCGACCTGATTCGTGATGGCCTGCGCGGGCGCCTCGTCGGGCTGCAGAACGGATGCTACAGCCAGGTCGCGCTGAAGGATTTGCCGTCCGGCTCGCGCAAGGTGGACGTGTCTCGTCTCTATAACACGGAACGCTACCGGCCGAATTACACGTCGAAGCTGGGCGCGCCACTCCTCTTCAACCGGCTCTGATGGCCGAGGCAGAGGAGCAGGCGGGCTGAACCCGATGTGTTAAAATGGGGCTTCAAAGAGGCGAAACGATGAAATTTGGAGTCGTGCGGTTTCCCGGCTCGAATTGCGACGATGACGCCTATCACGCGATCGGTTCGGTGATCGGCCAGCCTGTCGAATTCATCTGGCACCAGTCGCACGAGGTTTCCGGCTTCGACGCCATCATCCTGCCCGGCGGATTTGCTTTCGGCGATTATCTCCGCACGGGCGCCATCGCGCGCTTCTCTCCCGTCATGAGCGCGGTGAATCGCTTCGCTCAATCCGGCGGCCTTGTTCTCGGGATCTGCAACGGCTTTCAGGTGCTCCTCGAAGCGGGACTTCTTCCCGGCGCCATGATGCGTAATAAAGGGCTTCGCTTCCTCTGCCGCCAGGTGCACATTCGCGTCGAAAGCACAAATACTCCGTTCGCCTGCGAGGCCAAGCGCGGGCAGGTTTTGGAGGTTCCTATCGCGCACATGGAAGGAAATTATTTCTGCGACGCCGCGACGCTCTCCGATCTCGAGCGCAACGACCAGATCATTTTCCGCTACGTGCATCCGGATGGGCGCGACGCCGGCGATCCCTCGCGCGGCGCGGCGCCGGAAGATGACCGCGCGGCGAACCCGAATGGGGCGCTCGCTGCAATCGCGGGAATCTGTAACCGCGAGCGTAACGTCCTCGGGCTGATGCCGCATCCGGAGCGCGCCGTCGAAGCACCGCTGGGCTCCGCCGACGGCCTCGTCATCCTGCGCTCGATGGTCGCCAGCCTGACTGCGCAGCGCGCAACTCGCCGCCACGAAGCGGTCCGCGTCGCGTAATTTTCGCCCATGACATAGCGCGGCTTTCTCGAGATATGACGGAGGGCTGTCTTCAAAGCGGGCTTGCGAGGCGCACAGTTTGCTGCGACAATTCGCCCGCGAACGCGGCGTTCTTCGAACCGCTGCACCCCGAATGAATCGCGGAGGATAATCACGATCAACCGCCTAATCGCATCGAGGTCACGTGTTGCCATCGAACAGACGGCACCGATCATCGGCTCGCTCGTGATCGCCTTCGGCCTCTTCCTGGCACTCTCCGCGCCCGGTGCACGCGCCCAGGCCGGCGCGGCATCAACCGCGGCGTCGCTCGACTGGCCCACGATCCAGAACGAAGCCTTGCAGGACCTCTCGGCGTACATTCGCGTCGACACAACCAATCCTCCAGGCAACGAGGATCGTGCAGCGGACTGGTACGCCAAAATCTTCAAGGCAGAAGGCATCCCCTACGACATCGCCGAGTCCGCCGGCGTGGTGCAAACGGTCGACGCAGGCTTCACCGACTCGCATTTCTTCCGCGATAAGGGCATCCTGAGCTACGGGTTCGAGCCGTTCGCCATCACGCAGGACGACGACGAGCGCGTGCACGGCAATAACGAGCGTATTCCGGTGAAGAATTTCGCCGACGGCGTGCGTCTTATGTGGGAAGTGGTGGACAACTTTTCCAGGACCAACTAGCGGACCAAGGATTCGAATGTTGCAAACCGAAACGCGCGTCACTCATGAGGTCGCCGCCGAGCACGGTCTCACCCCTGAAGAATACGCGCGCATACAGAAAATCCTCAGCCGCGACCCCAACATCACCGAGCTCGGCATCTTCAGTGTGATGTGGAGCGAGCACTGCTCCTACAAATCCTCGCGCGTCCATCTGAAGCGGCTTCCGACGCGCGGCGCGCGCGTGGTACAGGGCCCGGGCGAAAACGCGGGCGTGGTCGACGTGGGCGACGGCCTTGTCGCCGTCTTCAAAATCGAGTCGCACAATCATCCAAGCTTCGTCGAGCCCTTTCAGGGCGCGGCGACCGGCGTGGGCGGGATTTTGCGCGACATTTTCACCATGGGCGCGCGGCCGATCGCTGTTCTCGACTCGCTCCGCTTCGGTCCAATTACTTCAGGGGCTGAAGCCCCCCGGAAGATGGCCGATACGTCGGAGCTGAAGCTCCGACCTCCTAAAGCGCCACCAGCGCAACCAAACGGAGCGACCGAGGAAGAAATCCACCGCAATCGCCAGATCCTCGACGGCGTCGTGCGCGGCATCGCGTTCTATGGAAATTGTTTCGGCGTCCCGACCGTGGGCGGCGAAGTGCTCTTCGAGCCGTGCTACTCGAATAATCCGCTCGTCAACGCGCTGGCTCTCGGAGTCGGCCGTCGCGACGAGCTGTTTTTTGCGAAGGCCAGCGGCGCGGGCAATCCCGTGATTTACGCGGGGGCGAAGACGGGACGTGACGGAATACACGGTGCATCGTTGCTCGCCTCCGCCGAATTCAGCGAAGAATCGCAGCAGAAACGCCCCAACGTACAGGTGGGCGATCCCTTCATGGAAAAGCTGCTGTTGGAAGCCTGCCTCGAAGCGATGCGCACGGGCGCGGTGGTCGCTATTCAGGACATGGGTGCGGCCGGCCTCACCAGCTCGAGTTCCGAGATGGCGTCGCGCGGCGGCGTGGGCATCGAGCTCGACCTGTCACGCGTCCCCCAACGCGAAACCAGCATGACGCCCTACGAAATGATGCTCAGCGAATCGCAGGAACGCATGCTCCTGGTCGCCGAGCGCGGCCGCGAACGTGAAGTTTTCGCCGTCTTCGAGAAGTGGGGGCTCGATGCGGTGGAAATCGGCCGCGTGACCGAAGATGGCATGCTGCGCCTTCTCCATCACGGGCAAGTCGCCGCCGAAATTCCAGCGCACGCACTCGCCGAGGAGGGGCCGCGCTACGAACGCCCAATCGCGAAGCCTGCGCCGTCCGGGAATACGCAACAGCAGACGAAGCTCATCGAATTCGCGCGCGAAGGTTCTGACCTCACCGAAAATTTCCGGCGCCTGCTCGCGTCGCCGTCGATCGCGTCGAAATACTGGATCACCGAGCAATACGACTCGATGGTGCGGACGAACACGCGCGTCGGCCCCGGCTCCGGCGACGCCGCCGTGCTGCGCCTGAAGGAGACGAAGCGCGCCCTCGCCATCGCCACCGACGGCAACGGCCGCTGGTGCTTTTTATCCCCGCGTGTCGGCGCGATGCACGCCGTCGCCGAGGCCGCTCGCAACGTCGCCTGCACCGGCGCACGCCCCATCGCCGCCACGAATTGCCTGAATTTTGGCAATCCTGAAAAGCCCGAAGTGATGTGGCAATTCACCGAAGCCATCGAGGGTATTTCCGAAGCGTGCCGCGCTCTCGAAACGCCGATTACCGGCGGCAACGTCAGCTTTTACAACGAAACTCTCGGCAAGCCGATTTACCCGACGCCAGTTCTCGGCGTGCTCGGCTTGCTCGAAGATGCCGAATGCGCGCTCGGCTCTGGCTTTCGAAATGAAGGGGACACGATCTTACTGCTGGATGCCAGCGAGCCCGGATCGACCTCGGTTGAAAGCGAAGATGCCGGCCTGAGGCCCAGCGCTACGTTTGAATCTGAATTCTCGTCGTCTGAGTACGCGAAGACGATTCACGGAATCGTTGCCGGCACTCCTCCCGCAATCGACCTCGCTGCTGAAAGGCGATTGATCGAATGCCTTGTTCAGCTCGCCGCTGAAAAGGCGATTCTCTCCGCCCACGACATCAGCGACGGCGGCATCGTTGTAACCGTGGCGGAATCCTGCTTTTCCGCAAATGGCATTTCGGCGCAAATCGATCTGATGCCCGAAGCACCGGGACAGTCCGCTGAAATGGCCCTCTTCGGCGAGCGTGGCGCGCGCGCCGTCGTCTCCGCTTCCCCCGAATTTCTTACTCGAATCGAGGCAATTGCGTCACAATGGAAGGTGAACGCTCTCCGGGTCGGGAAAGTCATACGGGGCGAGTTTCGCATCCAATATAATGGCGCCCTCGTCGTCAAGGGGGATCTAAACTCCTTCAGGAAGGCATGGGACCAATCTCTGCCGGAGGCGCTCGAAAACGCATGAATTACAAGCGGCACGGTTTGGACGACCACTTCCACGACGAATGTGGCGTATTTGGGATTTTCGGCCACACGGAAGCTGCGAAGCTTGCCTACCTGGGACTCTATGCCCTGCAGCACCGCGGCCAGGAATCCGCAGGCATTGCTTCAACCGACGGCCTGGACGTGTACGCGCATAAGTCGCTCGGCCACGTGCAGGAAATCTTCACGCCGGACGTAATTGCTCGCCTGCCCGGCGAATCGGCCATCGGCCACACGCGGTACTCGACGGCAGGCGACAGTTCGCTGCTCAACGCGCAGCCGGTGGTGATCGACTGCAATCGAGGCAAGCTCGCACTGGGTCATAACGGCAACCTGACCAACGCGCTCGAAGTGCGCCGCCGCCTCGAACATCGCGGCTCGATTTTCCAGACCACCAGCGACACCGAAGTGATCGTTCACCTGATCGCGCGCAGCTCCGCGCGCAACCTGCCGGCCGCCATCGCCGACGCGCTGAACCAGGTGGAAGGCGCGTATTCGCTGGTGATCCTCACGCGCGACGAACTCTACGCCATCCGCGACCCGCGCGGCTTTCGCCCGCTCAATCTCGGCCGCCTCGACGGCTCCTGGGTCGTCGCGTCGGAAACCTGCGCGTTCGACTTGATCGATGCCGCGTACGTCCGCGAAGTCGAGCCTGGCGAGATGGTCCGCATTTCCCGCAGCGGGATTGAATCCATCCGCTTCGCGCCCGAAAAGGCGCATCAATACTGCATTTTCGAGCACGTCTATTTCTCGCGGCCCGACAGCGTGGTTTTTGGCCGCTCCGTCAATCAGAGCCGCGAGCGCCTGGGCCGGCTGCTCGCGCGCGAACATCCCGCCGACGCGGACATCGTCGTCCCGGTTCCGGACTCCGGAGTACCGGCCTCTATCGGCTACGCGGACGAATCGGGGATTCCGTTCCGGATGGCCCTGATCCGCAACCATTACGTGGGCCGCACGTTCATCGAGCCGGAGCAGACCATCCGCGATTTTGGCGTGAAACTGAAACTGAATCCCGTGCGTTCCATGCTTGAGGGCCAGCGCGTCGTGTTGGTCGACGACTCGATCGTGCGGGGCACAACCAGCCGCAAGATTGTCCGGCTGGTGCGCGAAGCGGGCGCTACTGAAGTTCACGTTCGAATCGGTTGTCCGCCCACGGTATCGCCTTGCTACTACGGCGTGGACACGCCCCGGCGGGATGAATTGATCGCGGCGCGGCAGTCCGTCGAGCAGATCCGGCAATACCTGGAAGCCGATTCCCTCGGCTATCTCTCGCTCGAATCGCTGCGCGCGGCTGTGGAGGACACGGAACGGAAATTCTGCACCTCGTGCTACACCGGCAGCTATCCCACCGAGCTCGTCCAACTCGAAGTGGAAGCTCACCGTGCGAATTAGCGGAGTTTTTCAGTAGCTTCGAGTCCGGTCCTCTTAGCAAAGCGGTTCCGAGGTTTGCTCCAGCAGTCTGCGTCTTCATAAATAATGAACAGGGGATGTTGTGAGTCCGAAAGTCGAAGCAGAAGAAGCGAAAGTCGCGAAATCGAAAAAGCAGGTCGTGATCACGAAGGATCGAGTCTGGCGCGAGGCTCTTTCCTGGTTCTGGGTGATCCTCGCCTTTTTCTTCATTGAAGGAACGCTGGTGCAGGCGCGCGTGATTCCCAGCGGCTCGATGGAAAACACCGTCCTGATTGGCGATCACCTGATCGTGAGCCGGATCGGGTACAGCGCGGGCGTCCCGTTCACAGCTTGGAGCGTTCCTCTCTGGCGCGAGCCGAAGCGGCAGCAGATCATCGTTTTTCGCGCGCCCCTCCCGCAGGAGGGCTATCCCGATTTCATCAAGCGTGTGATCGGCGTTCCCGGCGACACGCTGGACATCCGCTCGGGCGTCGTTTACGCCAACGGCAAGGCTTTATCCGAACCGTATCGCATGAGCCCGCCCAATCCCACCGAGTTCCGCGGTCCGTGGCACGTTCCGCCCGGCGAGTACTTCGTGATGGGCGATAATCGCGAGAATTCCTACGACAGCCGCTACTGGGGATTCGTTCCGCGCGCCAACGTTATCGGTGTCCCGGTGATGATCTATATGTCGATCGCCGCGCCGGAGGAAGTCTGGGATCCCGGACACATCGCAGAGCGATTTGAGACGTACCTGGAAGTATTCATCCATCCCGGCGAAGTTCGTTGGAAACGGCTGTTCCATACGTTCTAAAATAAAGAGGACGCATTTGGGATCTCAAACGGGTCAGACGGTGTCCGAAGCCGACAACAACAACCGGACAAGCAATTCGGATCGATGGCGCAGCGGGTTCTTGCGCGAACTCCTTTCCTGGTTCTGGGTGATCCTGGCATTTTTCCTCGTTGAAGGCTCAGTCGTGCAAGCGCGGGTAATTCCCAGCGGCTCCATGGAGAAGACGATCCTGCCCGGGGATCACGTGCTCGTCACGTGTTTCGGCTACGACGCTGGGGTCCCTTTTACCGACTATCACGTTCCGCTTTGGCGCGAACCGAAACGGAAGCAGATTGTCGTTTTCCCGGCGCCGTTCCCGGGGCATCCGGATCTCATCAAGCGCATCGTGGGCATGCCCGGAGATCATCTCAAGATTGTTAACGGGCAGGTGTTCGTCAACGGGGCGCCCCTCAACGAACCTTACGCATATCACGATCCGAGCCTGGCGGCCGCCTTTATGGACAACTTCCCTCCGGCCGCGGATTCCCGTGCCGCCCAGAGCCAGCTCACTCCTGCATGGGCCGCGGAACTGTCCAAAGATATCGACGACGGCACCGTCGTGGTGCCGCCCCGCGAATATTTCGTGATGGGAGACAATCGGGAGAATTCCTACGATAGTCGCTTTTGGGGATTCGTTCCCCGCGCCAGCATTATCGGGACTCCAGCGATGATCTACATGTCCATCAAAGCGCCGGAGGAGGTTTGGGATCCCAGACACATCGGCGAGCGTTTCGAGACGTATCTTCGAGTGTTCGTCCACCCCAGCGAAGTTCGTTGGAAACGGCTGTTCCGTACGTTCTAAACTGAATAGAGCCCCCAGCCCTCGTGAAAAAAAGAGCGAAGTCCATGCGCTACGCGGATGCGGGCGTAAATATTTCCGTTGCCGAAGAGGCAAAGCGGCGCATTGCCGCCGTGGCAGGGAAAACGTTTCGCCGCGGCGTGCTCGCGCCGATCGGCGGCTTCGGCGCTCTGTTTCAGCTCGATACCAAGCGCTGGCGTGAGCCGGTGCTGGTGGCCAGCGCCGATGGCGTTGGCACGAAACTGAAAGTCGCCTTCGCCACCGGCATTCACTCGAGCGTGGGCGCGGACATCCTCAATCACTGCGTCAACGACATTCTGACGCAGGGCGCCGAGCCACTGTTCTTCCTCGACTACCTGGCCCTGGGAAAAATGGATACGCGCGTCGTCGAACAGGTGATCGAAGGCATGAGCCGCGCCGCGAAGCAAGCCGGTTGCGCCCTGATCGGCGGCGAAACCGCCGAGATGCCCGGCTTCTACGCGCCGGGCGAATACGATCTCGCCGGATTCATCGTCGGCGCGGTCGAGCGCTCGCGGCAGCTTGATGTTCGGCATGTCAGTCCGGGAGACGTCCTGATCGCCCTGCCTTCGAGCGGCCTGCACACCAACGGCTATTCGCTCGCGCGCAAGCTCGTGTTCGAAGTCGCGAAACTCGAACCGGACACCTATGTTCCCGACATCGGCAACAAAATCGGGGCGGAATTGCTGAAGCCCCACCGCGCCTACTGGCCGCTGCTGAAAAACGTTCTCGCTCGCGGCTGGGTCTCCTCCATGGCCCATATTACGGGCGGAGGAATCACCGGCAACCTCCCGCGTGCGCTGCCGCGAAACGTTCAGGCCGTCGTACAGCTTGGCTCGTGGCCAGTGCTTCCGATCTTTCGCTATCTCGCCAAGGTGGGCACTGTGGACCGCGACGAAATGCTCGGCACGTTCAACCTTGGCGTGGGCATGATTCTCATGGTTCCCGCGCGGCACGTCGAGCGCGTCGAGAGTGAATTGAAGCGCCGCCGCGAAAAATTCTACGCGATCGGACGGATCGAGGGCACCACCCGCGGCACCCCCCGCGTCGTCTACAGCGGCAAACTTCCCCTCTGATTTGGGTGGGCTCACCGCGCAGAGGCCAGCGCGCAAGATAGCCTCGCCTCCCCAGTTCGCAAAACAAAATTCGAAGCGCCAGGGGAGGCCGCGAACCAAAAGGCGGTTCCGATGATTTTTCAGCGTCCTGTACAGTCGCGCAGCAAATGCGCGTTTGCCTCTCTGGCGAACTATGCTAATTTCGCTTGCTTATGACGAAACGGATCGGCGTGCTGCTGTCGGGGCGCGGCTCGAACTTCGAGGCTTTGGCGGACAGCATCGTCGCAGGACGTATTCCGAACGCGGAAATCGCCGTTGTCGTGAGTAATCGCGAATCGGCAGAAGGTGTTGGCAAGGCGAGCGAGCGCGGCATTACCGCGCAGGTGATCCTTTCGACGGGCCTTCAGCGCGAAGCCTACGACAAGCTTGTCGTTGCAGCGTTGCGCGAGAAAAAAGTCGATCTGGTTTGCCTGGCCGGTTACATGCGGCTGCTGTCGCCTTACTTCGTCGCCGCCTTTCCCAATCGGATCCTGAACATCCACCCGTCGCTGCTGCCTGCGTTTCCCGGCCTCGAAGCGCAGCGGCAGGCGCTCGAACACGGCGTGAAGTTCACGGGCTGCACCGTGCATTTCGTCGACGAAAATCTCGATGCGGGCCCGATTGTCATACAAGCGGTGGTGCCGGTGCAGGACTGCGATACGGTGGAGACACTTTCCGAACGCGTCCTGCGCGAGGAGCATCGCATCTATTCCGAAGCGGTGCGCATCATTCTCGAAGGTCGCTATCGCATGGAAGGCCGCCGCGTCCTGATCGCTCGCGCGGAATCGTAGGGGCGGGTCTGAGACCCGCCCGTCGAAACGGGACCCAATGTCTGGCACAAAGTTCAAACCCGTTCCCGAACAGCTCGCCTACCTGCGAAAAGGCGCTGCGGAAATCATTCCCGAAGAGGAGTTGAAGCAGAAGCTCGAAAATTCCGCAAAGACGGGCAAACCGCTGCGCGTCTATCTCGGCGTCGATCCCACCGCGCCCGATATTCACCTGGGCCACACCGTCGTGCTGCGCAAACTGAAACATTTTCAGGATATGGGCCACACGCCCATTTTCCTGATCGGCGATTTTTCGGCGATGATCGGCGATCCCACGGGCCAGTCTGAAACGCGCCCGCCGCTCTCTCGCGAGCAGGTCGACGCCAATGCGAAGACTTACCTCGAGCAGGTTTACAAAATCCTCGATCGCGAAAAGACGGAAGTCCGCTACAACAGCGAATGGCTCGGCACGATGTCGAGCTACGACGTGGTTCGTCTCTGCGGCCACTACCGCCTGGCGCGCATGCTCGAACGCGAGGATTTTCGCTCGCGGCTCGAAAAGAATCTTCCCATCGCCGTACACGAGTTGCTCTACCCGCTGCTCACCGCGATCGACGCGGTGAAGCTCGAATCGGACGTCGAAATCGGCGCCACCGAACAGAAATTCAATCTCCTCGTCCACCGCGACATCCAGCGGGAATACGGCCTTGCGGGAGAAGTTGCGTTCACCATGCCGATCCTGGTCGGGCTCGATGGCGAGCGCAAAATGTCGAAGAGCCTCGGCAATTACGTTGGGATCACGGAGTCCCCCTCCGAGATGTTCGGCAAGATGATGTCGATTTCCGACGAGCTGATGTGGTCCTATTACGAGCTCCTGACGGATTTGTCATCGCCTGCGATCGTGCGCCTGCGCGAAGAAGTGCGTGCTGGCGCCCTGCATCCGATGGATGCAAAAATGCAGCTCGCGCACGTGATCGTTCGCGACTTCCACGGCGAAGACGCCGCCACCAAGGCCAAGGAGCAGTTTCAGCGCGTCTTCCGCGACCGCAGTGCCCCAGCCGAGATTCCCGAAATGAAATTAGCTGCCGGGACGCGCGCGTTGCATGCGCTGCTCACCGAAACCAAACTCGCCGGCTCTCGCAGCGAAGCTGAACGCCTCATCAAGCAGGGCGCCGTGGAGGTGGACGGGCAAGTGGAGAAGGATGTAAAGCGCGCAATTGCGCTGAGTTCCGGCGCCGCCGTGTCCCTCCGCGCGGGCAAACGCAGATTCCTCAGAGTCACAGGCACCTGAGGCCCATACTCTCCGGGCGCCCCCCTTGGGGCTCCCAAAGACGAAAACAATTGTTTCACGTGGAACAATCGCTTCACTCTCGCCGTCAGCAGGCTGGCTTGAGAAATTATCGGTTGTGAGCCGAGTACTATGACTGGCAGGATCTTGATTTCGGCGGCGACTGTTGGTGCAGGAGTGGCTTCTTAGAGGCGGATTGCTTATTTTACTGACGACAATAAGCGAAATCCGGGGCGTAAAGACCATGCGGAGAGCGATTTTCGCGTCTAAAGCTGGCTCGGCGGAAAAAGCTCGTCGCGCCGGCGCGCGTCACTGAACCTCTCACTGAACCTCGGCGAGAACGATGGAGACATCGTCGGACGGAGGCCCATCGCGCCACGCCGCCACGCGATCGAGGAGGGCGTGCTTCATCTCGCCGAACGGGAGCGTCGCGGTTTCACGGACGAATTTCTGCACGCCGGGGACCCCAAGCATTTCACCTCGCGAGTCGAACACGTCGGTGATTCCGTCGGTGTACAAAACGATGCGATCGCCGGGCTCAAGGATCGCTTCGACGGCCGGATCGCCTCCCACGGCTTCGGGGAGCGCCCCGAGAACCATCGCGCGCGATTCGAGCAGGCGCGGTTGCTGGCCGGGCGTGACGATCATGCCGGGCGGATGTCCCGCGCCGGCAAAAACCAGGCGTCGCGCATCGCGATCGATCCGCGCGGCGGCAGCGGTGAAAAAGAAAACCGAACCGCCGAGGTTCTGCAGCACGAAACGGTTCAAGTGTCGGAACATATCCCTGAACGGCGCGTTCGCGGCGAGCTGCGCCATCGTTGCGGTGTAAAGGCGATTGGCGACGAGGGCGGCGCCAATGCCGTGCCCGGAAACATCGAAGACGAGAAGGTTCAAGTAGTCGTCATCCTGCGGCGCAACAAGACCGAAGTCCCCTCCGATGCGGCGCACAGGATGGTAATAGGCATCGACGCGCACGGCGCCCCACACGATCGATTGCGGCGCCAGGGTCTGCTGCACGTGCGCCGCCAAGGTCAGTTCTTCCTCGATTTGTTTTTGGCGATCCTCGAGCTTTGCGTTGGCCTCGCGCAGCTTCAGTTCGGCGCTCTTCTGCTCGGAAATATCGGTGAACGTGATGACGGCAAAAATCCGGCCTTCCGGATCTTCCAGGCCGCGCGCGCTGATGATGACGGGCAGGCGGCCGCCATCTTTTTTGGGAAGCACGAACTCGAAACGGTTGTGGCCGTCTCGCAATCCGCGTTCGCGATGCTGGTTGAGGACACGGGCTTCCGGAACCGTATAGAAGTCGGAGACGGTCTGGCCAGTCAGCATGTCTTCGGGAAAACCCGACATCTCGCGAAAGATGGGATTCGTGAAGATGACGCGCTGGCAGTCGTCGACCACCATCACGCCTTCGTTCAGCGTTTCAAGGATGGCTTCCATCTGGCCGAGCCACTCCGGCCTTTCGACTTCTTCCACGAGGACCTTCTTGTCCGTCAAAATTGCACGAACTCGATCTTACCGAATCGGGAGAGGAAGCACCACGGATGCGCACCCCGCTAATCACTCAATTGGATTCAGCCCAGCGCATTCCGGCTTCAGGCGAAGTAAAATGGGGCGGCGAAGCGTATGGATTGTAGAGCGCGGAAAACGTAGAGAATGACGACAAACGCAATCGCCGCGAAAAATCCTCCGGAGCTGCCGGGACCGAAGGGACTGCCGCTGCTGGGCGTATCGATACGCCTGGTGCGGGATTCGCTCGAAGTGCTGCGCAGCGTGGCGCGCGAATACGGCGACATCGTGCGAATCCCGGTAATCATGGGGACGCGCATTCTGCTGAATCATCCGGATTACATCCAGCAGGTTCTGGTCTTCCAGCCGACCAAGTTCCATAAAAGCAAGCTGAGCAAGGAAGCCACGGAACGGCTGCTGGGCCAAGGGCTGCTGATCAGCGAAGGCGACTTCTGGCGCAGGCAGAGACGGCTCGCGCAGCCTGCGTTTCACCGGCAGCGCATCAACGAATATTCCTCGACGATGCTCGCATGCGCGCACGCGCAGATGCGCGGGTGGGGTGACGGCGAAACGCGCAACCTGGCACAGGAAATGATGGAACTGACACTCGAAGCAGCCGTGCGGACGCTTTTCGGCACCACGCTTCCGGGGGAAGCGCAGCACGTGGGCCGCGCGATGACCTTCCTGATGCGCTATTCCCTCAGCCGCGCGCGCAAGCCGATCCAGATTCCGGCGAACTGGCCGACGCCGAAAAACCGCCGGGCGAACCGCGAATACGAGTTCCTCGATTCGCTCGTGTACCGGATCATTGCGGAGCGAAAAGCGCAGCCCGGCTCGAATCACCGCAACGACTTGCTTTCGCTGCTGATGGGCGCGATGGATGAAGACGGCTCGCAGATGACGCCAAAGCAGCTTCGCGACGAAACGATGACGCTGTTTCTCGCGGGGCACGAAACGACGGCGATCACCTTATCGTGGACGTGGTACCTGCTTGGGCAGAATCCCACCGTCGAAGCGCGGCTGCAGGAGGAATTGCGCAGCGTTCTGGCGGGCAGGCCACCCGAAATCGCCGATCTCGCGCGGCTGCCGTACCTGCACGCGGTGATCAACGAGGTGCTGCGGCTTTATCCGCCAGCATATATCCTTGCACGAGTGGCCATCGCGCCGTTCCGCATCGGCGAATACGATTTTCCGGCGGGAGAGACGGTGCTGCTGTCGCAATGGGTGATGCATCGCGACCCGCGCTACTACGACGATCCCGATGCGTTCCGGCCCGAGCGCTGGCTCGACGGGCTGGCCGACCGGCTTCCGCCCGGCGCCTATTTTCCCTTCGGCGACGGCCCGCGGCGCTGCATCGGGCAGGGATTCGCGATGCTGGAATCGGCGGTGGTGATCGCGACGATCGCGCAGCGATTCCGCTTTCGGCCGGTCCCGGGCCGCACCGCCGTACCCGAGCCGCTGGTCACGCTGCGCCCGAAACACGGAATCTGGATGACCCTCCACTCGGTTTGAAGGCTCCAGTCTCTTACCGCCGCCCTTTACATCATGGTTCAAGTCTCCGGCGTGTAACATAAACGATTTTCTAGCGTAGAAAACGGAGGCGAAAAGCCGTATGCTGTCGCGCTAGCCTGCGGGGGCGGGGCGCGGGATTGAACGGGCGGCCGAGCTGCCGCCAAGGGAGTAAACGTGCCTTCTCGTGCTCGTCGGCTGTTCTGGATCACCGTCCTCAGCGTGGCCGCGGTGCCTGCTTCGCACGCGCAACAGATCCCACAAGCTGCCTGGAGCCGCGGCATTGGAGAGCCACTCGCCACCCCGGGCGTTAAGACGCAACAGACGAACGTCGATGACGGCTACTGGCAGGGCCTGCCGATCGGAGGCTTCGGCGCCGGCTCGATTGGGCGCACGTATCGCGGCGATTTTGCGCGCTGGCATTTGAAAGTCGGAGTAGACAAATACAGACCGGTTGCGCCGGACGTCTTCGCCGCGTACGAGCAGGAAGAAGGCGGCCAGCCGACTGCGGTGGTCCTTCGTGCCGGAAAGCCGACGGGCACTGAAACCTTGCCCGCCTGGAACTGGAACTATCCCGCCGGGGCAGGCAAGTACTACGCGCTGTTTCCCAAGGCGTGGTTCAAGTATGAATATTCCGGCTTTCCGGTGCAGCTCTCCTGCGAGCAATTCTCGCCGATCCTGCCGAACAATTACCGCGAGACGAGCTACCCGGTTGGCGTGTTCGTGTGGCGCGCGAAGAATACCGGCAAGAAGCCCGTGAAGGTGGCAATCCTGTTTTCGTGGGCCAACATGGTCGGCTGGTTTCACTCGTCCGGGCACGACCTGGATCCGACGTTCAGCGCGGACGCCTATGATTCCGCCAAAGACGAGAAGCTTGGCAGCGGCACGATGAAAGGCATTGTGTTCCAGCGTGTGGGGGATGGAGCGCCGCAGACGGATCAGGACGGCCAATTCGCCATCGCGACGCTGGAGGGCGATGGCGTGAGCGTCACGCGACAGACCACGATCGATCTCGAAAGCGACGGGTCGAGCGTCTGGAAAACTTTTTCGCAAGACGGCACGCTCGCCGAGCCCGCGAAAAACTGGCTGAGCTCTGGCTCGAATCCGATTGGCGGCGCCATTTCGGCCGTCTTCACGGTAGAGCCGGGAGCAACGAAGGAAATTCCCATGGCGCTCTCGTGGGATTTTCCCATCGTGCAGTTCGGAGCAGGGCGGCGCTGGTACAAGCGCTACACGGCGTTCTTCGGAAAGAACGGCGACAATGCATGGGCTGTCGCGCGCACGGCGCTGGAGAATTATCGGCAGTGGAGCAAGGAAATCGACAACTGGCAACAGCCGATTGCCAACGACGGCTCGCAGCCGCTGTGGCTGCGGGGCATGCTGTTCAACGAGCTCTACGATCTGGTGGATGGCGGGACCTTCTGGGAGAACGGCGAAGTGGGGAAGGCCGCGGCCGGCGATCAACACCATTTCAGTTATCTGGAGTGCTTCGATTATCCGTTCTACGACAGCCTGGACGTCCGTTTCTACGGATCGTGGGCCCTGCTGAAACTCTGGCCGGAGCTCGAGAAGCAGGATATGCGCCAGTTCGCGGACACAGTTCCGCTGGATTACGGGCAGAACCAGCAGTCTGGAGCGACGGGCGCGATCGCCCCGCGCAAAGAGGCCGGATCGCTTCCGCACGACCTTGGCTCGCCGATTGAGGACCCGATCGAGCGAGTCAATCAGTACAACTATCAGGACGTGAGCATCTGGCGGGACCTGAACAGCAAGTATGTCCTGCAGGTGTATCGCGATTGGTATCTGACCGGCGCGAACGACCGTGATTTTCTGGAGTACACGTGGCCGTCGGTGAAGATGGCGCTGGATTTTCTCAAGAAATTCGACACGCGCGGCGACGGTCTGCCGCAGAACGAAGGCATCCCCGATCAAACGTATGACAACTGGCCCATGCGCGGCACGAGCGCATACTGCGGCAGCCTGTGGCTTGCGGCACTGAAGGCAGGCGTGGCGATGGCGGGGCCGGCCGGCGACGCTGCCGCGAAAACGAAGTATCAAGCGTGGTACGACAAAGCGCAACCGAACTTCGTCAAGGAACTGTGGAACGGGAGTTACTTCAATTACGACACCGGCAGTCCCTATAAGGCGAACATCATGGCCGATCAGCTCGTGGGCGAATGGTACGCGGATCTCACCGGCCTGGGCGATATTGTGCCCGACAGCATGACGCGCAAGGCGCTGGAGCAGATTTTTCAGCACAACGTGATGGAATTTCAGGGCGGTCAGGTGGGCGCGGTAAATGGACTGAATCCAGACGGGAGCGCCGTCACGATCTCCGAGCAACCGCAGGAGGTTTGGTCCGGCGTGACGTTTGCTCTCGCGTCGCTGATGAAAGCCGAGGGACTGACGCAGGAAGCGGACAAGACCGCCTGGGGCGTCTACAACGTGGTCTACGTGAAGAAGGGCTACTGGTTTCGCACGCCGGAGGCCTGGCGCAGCAACGGCGATTACCGCGCCTCGCTGTATATGAGGCCGCTCGCCATCTGGGCCATGGAGTACGGCAAACGAGGCGCCGCGAAATAGCCGCGCCGCGATCGTCTCACTTTACGAATTCGCCGTGGCTCCCCCGCACCCAGGGATCGTACGCCAGCGCGAAGCGAATGCGGTCCGGAATGGGCGGATGCGAATAGAAGAGGAAAACGTCCACCGGATTCGGCGCGGGGTCTGCCAGATCGACTTGGCCCAAAATCTGAAACGACTGCGCGGCCACCTGGCTCGAGTCGGGCGTGAGGCCGTGAGTCACCTCAAGGCCATATTGATCCGCCTGGTGCTCGAAGTGGCGGCTAACCGCGCTCCCGATCGGCGCGCCGACAAACGAGAAAACGGAAACCAGCAGCAAAAGCGCGGGAAGGGACGCCCAATCGGCGACGCCGCGAATCTCCCAATTCGTGGTTAGCTTCAGGTTTTGCGACGGCGCGTTCCGATCGGGATCGCGGCCGCCCCGGCGCCCCAGCAGCCACCGGATCGTTCGAAAGCCCAGATAAAACAGCAGGAACAGCCCGACCGCGCCAATCGCCATTCCTTTCCAGATGTGGTGCAGCACGTAGTGTCCCATCTCGTGCCCGACCACATACACGATCTGCGGCGTGTTCATGTCGCGAATGGTCGTGTCCCAGACGACGATCCGCTTGGATGCCCCGATGCCCGTGACGTATGCGTTGAGCCCGGTCGTTTTCGCGCCTGCTCCCATCCAGAACATGCGACTGGGCGGAATATTCTGGCCGGCGCGCTGAACCAGTTGCTCGAGCGTAGCGGTGAGCGCAGGGTCTTTTTGAGCGAGCGGCTCGAACTTGTTGAACATCGGATCGATCACCACCGGCTGCACGAAAATCAAGAGCGCCATGAGCGGCAGCGAAAGCAGCCAGAAATAGAACCACCACCTTCGCGGCGCTCTGTGAATCACGGCGTACAGAATCCAAATCAGAAAGGTGCCGATGACGATGAGGACGATCTCCTGCTTCGTCCAATCCCAGAACCATGAGGCCCAGCCCTGAATGCTGATTCCGAAGCGGCGGCTCACCCAGTGCTGCGCGATGTCGAGCGGAATCGTCAGCCCGCCGATGGTCAGCACAAGCGGCGGAGCGAAGATCAGCGCTTGCAGAAACTTCACGCGGGAGACCTTTTCCGCCCAGTCGCGGTATTTCGGCGCGAGGCGCCAGTTCAGGATCAGCACAAGGATGAACCACGAATACACGGTTCCGATCAACTCGCCCCAGAACGAGATTTGGCCGAGCCGGTGCGCCTTGCGGTAGAGCGCGGGTGGCAAGGTGTAGTGCGTGACGTGCTTGACCGCCTGTCCTGCCGCTGGAATTTGCGCTCTATTTAGCGGCGGACTTGGCAACGCGCTCGACGTTGGCGTTTGCGAGAATGCAAGTGCTTGCGGCGAAACGGGCCGCGACGCCAATGCGAGCGACACGGTCGCAGCGACGATGAAAAGCAGAACAGCGGATGGCAGAAATGCGCGCATTGGCGCCATGGGTCCTCGCGATGAACAGAATACGCCACCGGGGCAGTCGAGGGTGCCTCTTTGGGTGCGCGCGCGTTGGCTCTCTGCCAGACTCGCCCTGCACGCGACTAGAATTACGGGAGACTCGGCCGGTTGGGGAGGATCTCGATGATCGCAAAATGGGTAGCTGTCCTGGTGCTGGCGTCGCCCCCCTGCCTGGCTGCCGCCCAACAGCCCGCTCAGGCGCAGCCGTCGCAAAAACAATCGCAGGCCCAGGAAGACAGCCAGGCGGAGCAGGACCCGCTGGCGGCAGCCGCCCGGCGCGCTCGCGAACAGAAGAAGGAACAGCCTCGCGCGGCGAAGGTGTGGGACAACGACAATCTTCCGAAGACTCCCGGAACGATCAGCGTGGTTGGCGAGGGCTCACCGTCGGAAAACACCGAGAAGGCCGGAGCGCAGAATGCCGCGCCCGCGGAGGCGGCAAAAAGCGCGCCAAAGAACGCCGCTGCGGTCGAGGAGCTGAAGGCGGCGCTGGAAAAAGAACTCGCTCAAGCGAAAGCGCACCTGAAGAGCGTCACCACCGATCTCGACATCGCGTCGCGAACGTATCAGCTGGATCAGCAAACGTTCTATGGCAATCCGAACTACGCGTCCGATACGGAAGGGGCCGTCAAGCTGAAGGTGGAACAGGGCGGTATCGACGCGAAGAAACAGGAAGTGGATGATTTGCAGAAGAACGTCGACGCCTTGACTGCCAAGCTCAAAGACATGACGGAAGAATCCTCGCGGCCTGCACAAAACCCCGAGTAGGCCAGGACACCCGGTCCGAAAAGGACAATCCGGCGAAGGTCAGGCGAACGCGCAATCGCGGATCTTTTATCGATTAGAATTTTGCGGGAGCTTTGTTTTCAGAGGTTTACAGCGATTTCTATTCGTAAGCTGTATCGAGTAGACGTTGTCTGTAGGGATGTCCTCAAACGCAGGATAAGAAGGCCCGATCCCGCGCCCCTCCTGCGCGCGGAACCGGGCCTGGTGATTTCCAGATCGTCTAGAACTGGTAACGCAGTCCAAACTCCATGAGGCGCGGAGTTGTGAGCAGGTGCGTGTAGTCGCCGAAAGTACTCGCGCTATCCAGTTCGAGTGAAGCGGTCGCTACGTCAAATCGCTTCGTGTTGAAGACGTTGAAAACGTCCCAGCGGAACGAAAGGACGTGACTCTCGTTGTAGGGCATCTTCCACTCTTTCGTGAGAGACATATCCGCGTTGAAGAAGCCGTCGCCTCGAATGGTGTTCCGGTCACCGGATTGTCCAGGGAACGGATAACCAAACGAGTTGATGGCCGTATCGCGGTTCGAGAAAACGTTGTAGTTTCCGTTGTCGCCGCAAACGGTGGGATCGCAACTGACTTTCCCCCGCTGAGTTGACGGTTGGCTCAGGGTGTTCGCTTCGCCGCTGAGTTGCCAGTTCGTCGGCCACTCGAACCCATGGGCAACGTTGACCGGGAACCCGGTGGACCAGCGCGTAATGCCGCTGAGGTTCCATCCGCCGATCAGCGCATCCATGCCCTTGCCAGCGGAGCTGGCAAATTCCCGGCCCACTCCGAAAGGCAGTTGCCATGTCCAGTTGGCGTTGATCTGGTGAGTGAGGTCGAAATCGGATACGCCCTTGAGCTGGTTCGGCGACCAGGCGTTGATGATGTTTCCTCCCAAACCGCCCCATTCGCCGACCCGTTCCGCGTCAGAAGCCAGATCGATGGAACGAGAGAAGGTGTAGTTGAAATCGAAGCGGATGCCCTGGGCCATGCGTTTGTGCAGCGTGACCTGGAACGCGTGGTAGTGAGAGAAGCCCATCGATCGCCACGCGTACAGGGACGAATATTGGGGATTGAAGAACGTGTTCGCTCCCGTCGAAGGGAAGTAACTGTTGGCCGAATTCGTTCCCGGGACGCCGAAGTAGTCCCAAACGAACAGCGGTGTCGTTTCGTTCGTGCTGCCACCGCAGAACAGATCGTACATCGCAGCGACCGGATCAGTGGTTCCGACGGTAGACCCTCCGGAAGTGCAAGAGCTCATTGCGTACTGGTCACCGGGCTGGAGCGGCTGGAGCATGTCCGTCCAATATTTTACGACATTAGACGGAACTGATGCGTCACTGAAGGAATCGCTCGGCATGCCGGTGCGATACACCTTGGCCAGAGCCGTTACCGCCGTGAAGTAATCGATGCCGGAACCCTTGTCGACTATGTCGAGCGGCATGGCAAGGTCGTCCTGCATGAGAAGACGGTGGCCAAGGTGCCCCACATACCCGAGCTCAAGGCTCATGTTTCCAGGGAGCTCGCGCTGGATCGAGAAATCGATCGCGTAGGAGTACGGCGCTTTGATCGAGCTGTCCAGACCCCAGCAAATGCAGAAGCCGCCGGTATCGAGCGTGCTCGGAAACGCCTGCGGAAATTGAGCCGGCGGAGACGGAATAAAGATTTGGCCGCCGTTGTTGTCGGTGGTCGGGATGGTATTCATGTCAGTGATTCGCGGGGCGCTGCTGACCGTTTCGATACCGGCGGGATTGCTCAGCGCGGTGGAAAGACCAAACGAGCCGCCGCTTGTGAAGGTGCTCAGCATGCCTTCGCCGAAATGGTCGTAGTAGGTGCCGAAGCCCGCGCGAATGACTGTCTTGTCGCCGGTGCCGAAAATGGGAGCCAACCAGTCGATGCGGGGGCTGTAGGCAAACGCAATGCGCGGAGCAAAGTTCTTGGACGAGTTGGGCCAGAGATCCTGGCGTCCGTTCGAACGCCCGGCAACGTCGAAGTAGACGAGCGGGTCCTGATTCGAAGGAATGCCGTTGAGCATATTCTGGTAGCGTTGCTGGAACCAGGGTGTCAGCGAGTTAATCCTCTGCCCATTCGCGTTCTGGTAGTAGGGCGCGACTTCCTGACCGCCAGTGTCCCAGGGCGGTGTCATGAAGAGATAGCGCAGGCCATAGGTGAAGGTCAGGTTCGGCTTGATTTTCCACGAATCCTGGGCATAAAACTCGTACTCGTGGAGGCCGTAGTTGTGCGTCACGGGAGCGCCCTGTGGAAGGGCCGTTCCGGTCTCGCCGTTCAGATGGAAGTTGTAGCTGGCATCCACTTCGCTGACGATTCCCATCAAGCCCATCAACGGGAAATCATACGAATTGTCGAACTGGCCTGAGACAGCAGGCATGCCATTAGCAGCGGGATCCAAGGGGCTCCCGGTGTTAGCAATGCCGGAAGTGTCCAGCCAGGACGCGTTCGCAATGCCGTCGCTGAACGAACTTCCGAGGCTGGTGATGCCGTTATAGATCAGGCGAAGGTTCGCGCCAAATGCCATCGAATGGTTGCCCTTCGTCCAGGTAAGATCGTCGACAAAGTTATGAACCGGGAAAGTGAAATTGCTCGAACGAGTAATGCCCTGGTCCAGATTGCGGATGAAGATCCACGGTTGCGTGGTGTCTCCCGCGTTCCCAAGGCTCTGCTTGGTGAGGCCGTAACGGAAATTGTTGACCAGATTCGAGCCCAGCAAGGCTGTGTAACCGACGACGAAGCCCTTGCTCAAGTCCACCTGGGTATTCTCCGCGACCGTGCTGGTAGGGAGAAACTGAGGCTGCGTGACCACCGAGTCGTCGCGGCCGCTGCCGCGGAAAAAGAGTGTGTGATTCCCGTTCGCTGTAATCTGATAGTCGACGCGGGCGATCAGCCAGTCGGTCTTTGCCGGATTTGGCCCTGCGAATCGGAACCCTGAAAAATTGAACCCATCTCCGACCGTGGTGTCATTCGGAAGCGGATAGGTGTTGTAGTACGCCATGGCCGCGGTGTTCGGGCCGATGTGAAGCGGGTCCATAGTGGTGAGCCGGGCGGGACTTACAGCATTGAATCCCGCTGGAAAGTTGTAGCTCTGACCACTTACGCCGGTTACCGATCCGCCGGGGCATTGACTGGCATCCGCACATTGGTACAGCGTCACGCCATCACGCAGGCTTGCCGTGGGAACTTCGCGCACTTGGCTCGTTGCTTGAGCGAAGCGGTGCCCTTCATAGCTCAGGAAGAAGAACAAACGATTCTTGCGGACAGGCCCGCCGATCGAACCGCCAAACACGTTGTGGGTGAGCTGGGGAGCCTTGTTTGGCTGTCCGGAGTCGGCTTCCGCTTTCTTGATGAAATAATCGTTGGCTTCGCCAAAGGCTGTGCGGTTGAATTCGTAGGCGTCGCCGTGGAATGTGTTGGTCCCGCCGGTGGTCACCAGGGCCACTTCGGCTCCCGCCGACCGGCCCTGCTGCGCATCGTAGTTCGAAGTGGAAACGCGGAACTCCTGAACGGAGTCGATCGTGACCGGGAGCACCGAGGTAAATGCGAAGCCGTTGCCCTGGTCATTCACATCCACGCCGTCCAACGTGACATTGCTCTGGTCGCTGCGCTCGCCGTTCACGGCGCCGCTGCGCGTGTCCGTCATATTGTCGATATCTGTGCGGTTCGTGGTATAGACAACGCCGGGCTGCAAGCTGAGGAGTTGCACCACATTGCCCTCCTCCAACGGCAGCGACTCGATCTCTCCCTTGTCCATGGTTTGGCCGATACTCGCGTCCGTGGTATTCAGGAGCGGCGCCTGCTCTGTCACCGTCACAGTTTCTGCCGACTGGCCGATCTTCATCTTGACGTCGATCGTCGCGGGAAGATTCACCAGCAGTTGGATACCGGTCTGGTGGTACTTGGCGAAACCGGAAGCCTCCACATCCAGGTCGTAATTTCCGGGCAACACTTGCTGGAAGACGTAGTTGCCTTGCTGGTCTGTAGTGGCTGTGCGACCGAGATTTGTGCCGGCGTTCGTCAGCCTGACGGTCGCACTGGGAATAGCCGCGCCGCTCGGATCGCTGATGGTGCCGCGCAAAGACGTGGACGCCTGCCCCCAGGCGTTGGGAATGGCGGTTAGAAGGGCAACGACAACACAGAGGGTCGCGAGTAGATAACCGTTGGCTCGAAGCTTCACAAATCACCTCCAGGACAGTGTCCGCCTCGCCGGGCACACCCATTGAGGCCTCGGCGAACGCGTTACCGCATGCAGGCGAAGTCCGCTTGATCTGGCGGCGCTCGAAGGTCTCTAGTGCGGAGCTACATTCAATAAAAAGGCAGAACAGGCCCTAGAAACCCGGCCGGGGACACACCAGATACAACACACACCCAAAAGGACCCACACCCACGTCGTCAAACGTTATAGTTCCAAGCTGGCCGCCGTGTCAACGAAATATCGGATCAATCAGAAATGCGAATGGCCCATTTTCGGCCATCGATTTGGACGGTTGCTCTAAAAAAAGTGAGCGGCCGGTGGGGGTGCCGGCCGCTCGTGGGCATGGGGGTAATGGAGGTGCAGTATTCGAGGTGACTCCAGGTTTCGAGGTTAGCGTCATCAACCCTGAAACCCGCACCGCGAATCCATACGCAGAATGCCCTTAGCGCGCGGCGTCGTCGATGGACCCTCGGTTCACTTCGCTCCGGTACGAAAGTACCCCCGTGGCGGCCTTCGGGATTTCTTCGTCAGCGCGGAGTAAGTCGTTGATTCTGTCGCCAACGTTGAAGCGGCTCTGCTCCGGTGATACGCTTCGCGAAAGGAAAAAACGTACGAAGCGCTCGCTCCTCACCGGGGCGATACGCGGGCGCGTGTGGTATGCCGCGCAGCATTTATAAAAGCGATCCATGTCGGCCACCGGAGCAAAACTCGATCGCAAATCCGTCGTCGAGACGCAAACTCTCGCCACCGTTCGGCAGCTACTCAAGGAATTAGGCGGTTCGCGGGGGCTCGATGAGCTCGATGCCCGCGGGGCGCGGGCGCACCTTGAGCGGGATCTCGGACTTGGGAGTCTCGAACGGGTCGAGCTGATGCTCAGATTGGGCGATGCTTGCGGTGTACACCTTCCAGAGAGTGCGGTCGCGGAGGCGAATACCGTCGGTGATCTGATCCCGGCGATCCTGCGCGAGGCGTCCGAAACAGCTCGGGACGGAGTAAGCACGACGGCGGCTTTTGTTCCCGAGTCGCGCGATCGCTTCTTGAGCGAAATACAACCGGACGTCGAGCGGCAGGTGCTTTCGGCTAGCACGCTCACCGAAGTTCTGCGGCTGCGGGGCGCGGCCGAGTCCGGCCGCGCGCACATTCACCTCTACGAAGAGGCGGCCGAGCCGCGCACCATCACGTTCGGCGGACTCTACCAGGGGTCATTGGGCGTCGCTGCTGAGCTGGGATTGCGTGGGCTCGAAGCCGGGCAGACGGTTGCGATCATGCTCCCGACCTGCGCGGATTTCTTTCCGACATTCTTCGGAATCCTGTTGGCCGGCGGCATTCCGGTTCCAATTTATCCTCCGTTCCGCGCGGACAAAATTGCGGAATATGCGAAGCGCCAGACGAACATATTGCGGAACGCAGAGGCACGATTTCTCGTCACGTGGCGGCAGGCGGAAGGCTTGGCCCGGCTGGTGAAGCCGAGCGTTCCGTCGCTGCGTGGCGTGTTGAATGCGGAGCGGTTGTGCCCGGGGCGAGGCGAATCGCGAGACGGTAAGCAAGGCGAATCGGAAAGCGCGGGCGTCTCCAACGGGGCGCGTGCGAAGTGGCGGCCGGTGGAGAACCTGACCTACCACGCCCGCCGCGAAGATATCGCGTTCCTGCAATACACCTCGGGATCGACCGGCGCACCGAAAGGCGTCGTGCTTACACATGGCAATTTGCTGGCGAACATTCGCTCGATGCTGGCGGGCGTTCACGTGACGTCGGAAGACCTCCTCGTTAGTTGGCTACCGCTTTATCACGATATGGGCCTGATCGGCGCGTGGCTGGCGCCTCTGTGCGCCGGCATTCCGACGGTGATCATGTCGCCGCTCGCCTTTCTGAGCCGGCCGGAGCGATGGCTGCAGGCGATTCATCGCCACAATGCGACGCTCAGCCCCGGCCCAAATTTCGCGTACGAACTGTGCGTGCGAAAAATCGCAGATAAGGATTTGGAGGGCCTGGACTTGAGCCGCTGGCGCGGCGCGTTGAACGGCTCCGAACCCGTGCAGCGGGCGACGCTCGACCGGTTCGCTGCTCGGTTCGAGCGCTACGGCTTTCGCCGCGACGCGCTGCTTCCGGTGTACGGGCTGGCGGAGAATTCGCTGGCCATTTCGGCCACGGATGCAAGTTTGGGATACCGCGTTGACCGGATCGAGCGAGCGACATTCGAATCGACCGGCCGTGCTGTTCCCGCCACGCCGGATGATTCCGCGGCGCTGGAATTCGTTGGCGCGGGTCACCCGCTGCGCGATGTGGAATGCCGGATCGTGACGGACGATGGCGGGGACGCAGGCGATCGCATCGAAGGGCATCTCTGGTTCCGGGGGCCCTCTGCCACCAGCGGCTATTACAAGAATCCGGAAGCTACGCGCGAGCTCACAAGAGAAGGGAACTGGCTCGATTCGGGCGACCTTGCCTACTGTGCGGACGGCGATCTTTTCATAACGGGACGCGCGAAGGACGTCATCATCAAGGCGGGGCGCAATCTCTATCCCCAAGAGATCGAGCAAGTGGCTGGGCAAATCGCGGGCGTGCGGCCGGGCTGCGTGGTCGCGTTCGGCGCACCGGACGAGCGCAGTGGAACGGAACGGTTAGTGGTGGTGGCGGAAATTCGCAATGCAGCGGATGCGAAGCGCGTTTCAAAGGAACTATCCGCTGCGGTGCAGGAGACGATGGGCCTGCCGCCCGATGTGATCGAACTGGTCCGGCCGCAATCGATTCCCAAGACTTCGAGCGGAAAACTGCGGCGCAGCGAAACGCGCCGCCGGTACCTGGAAGGCGACCTCGGCAAGAAACAGCAAGCACCCTGGATACAAATTGCAAGGCTGGCGATCCGTGGATCTGTGCCGCGGGGCTGGCTGGCGTTGCGGGGCGGCGCGAGGGGCGCGGCGGAGTTTTTATATGGCGTTTACGCGCTGGCGGTATGCGCAGTTGTGGTTGGGCCGACGTGGGTGCTCGTCCGGTTAAGCCGTGATCCGGGTCGGGCCGCGCGGATTGTACGATCGACATCGAGAACGATTCTTAAGGCCGCGCTGGTTCCCGTGCGCGTGGAAGGGAGCGAGTTGCTGAAAAACCTGCCGAATACAGGTCCGTGGATTTTCACGCCGAATCATTCCAGCTATCTCGACATCCTCGTCGCGCTGGCGCTGCTTCCGGCCGGCGTGCGCTTCATCGCCAAAGGCGATGCCATCGAGATGCCGGTCTTCGGCACTCTCGTGCGGCGGAGCGGCCAACATCTGTTCAACCGTAACGATCCCGCGGCTCGAGTCCAGCAGGCCCGGGAAGTCGAGGCGACGCTCGCCCGCGGCGAATCGCTGGCCGTTTACCCCGAAGGGACATTTACCGCGGTCACGGGCATTCGGCCATTTCAGCTGGGTGCGTTCAAAGCGGCGGTGGACGCGCAGCGGCCGATTTGCCCTGTCGCGATCCGCGGCGCCCGGCAGATTCTGCGCGACAAGACTTACCTTCCCAAATTCGGGCGAGTTACGGTCACGATCGGCCCTCTCATCCTCCCCAATCCCGCCGCGGGAGGCGAATGGCAGGAGATCGTTCGCTTGCGCGACGAAACCCGCGGGATCATCGGCCGCAATGTCGCCGAACCGTTGCTGTGAGTGAGGCTCGGCATTTGTAGAAGTAAAACCATTCGAGTCATGATGGCATCTTCTGCACGTGAAACCTCCAGGGCTTTTTCCGCCGCGCTGAATCGTCTAAGCTACTTGGACGAACGATCCTGGGAATCCCAGAAAGGCTGCGCATTGAAAATTCTATTTATCGGAGACATTGTCGGCTCGCCGGGGCGCAAAATCGTGCATGAGAGGCTTCACGACATCCTCGAGCAAAGGTCGATCGATCTGTGTATCGCGAACGGCGAAAACGCCGCGTCCGGATTCGGCATCACGCCGCGGCTGGCCGAAGAACTCTTCGCCTCGGGTATCGAGGTGATCACCGGCGGCAACCACATATGGGACCGCAAGGAAATTTTCGAATACTTTCCGCACGAGCCGCGCCTCCTGCGTCCAGCTAATTTTCCGGACGGCTCACCGGGGAAAGGCCTCCTCGTCGCATGGGCGAAAAACGGAACCGGCTACGCAGTCCTCAACCTGCAAGGCCGCACGTTCATGACGCCGATCGACGATCCTTTCCGCGCAGCATCGCAGCAACTCGCCGCGATTCCGCCCGAGGTCAAAATAATCCTCGTCGACATGCACGCCGAAGCCACATCGGAAAAGCAGGCCATGGGATGGTATCTCGATGGCAAGGTGACCGCCGTGCTCGGCACTCACACGCATGTTCCAACGGCCGACAATCACGTCCTCCCCAACGGAACTGCTTACGTCACCGACGTCGGCATGACCGGTCCGCATGACTCGGTGATCGGAATGGAGAAGCAGGGAATCCTGCAGCGGTTCCTGGATTCCATGCCGGCGCGTTTTTCAGTGGCCGAGGGCGACGTGCAGATGAACACCGTCCTGATCGACGTCGACGAAGCTACTGGCCATGCCCGCTCCATCGACCGCCTGAACTTCCGCCTCGACTAACAATCCCATTTCCACAGATCGCATCCTTCAAATTTGGCGGGGACATCGGAACAGGGCTTGGCGAATCAATCCGGCGCGGGTTCGGGCTGGGAGACGCGCGCAACCGCCGCGCAAAGCTCTTCACCGGCTCATTCACGAATTCGAAGCCCGGCCCGTTGGTTCCTGCGGCTGGCGCGAAAAAACGTAATTTTTGATGCGGGGACCGAATCCCGCAGCCTTCATTCCCTTGTCCCTCTCCATCTCGATTCCCTTGGCGTACGTCTTGCGCCCCCACAGGATCGTGTCGATCGTCTTGAAGAAGTCGCCCGTGCCGTAACTCCCTTTGGGTCGCGGACGCTCGAGCCATCCGACGTCGCCATCCAGTCGCGCGATGTAGCCGTCGGCGCTGGTGGCGATGTACACAATAGTTCTCCGTTTCTTCTTCCCGCCTGTTTCACGTCTCATGCCATTACCATCTTTCTCATTCCATTCGCGCGGTGCAGGACAGCGCTCACCATTTCACACCATAGCGTAAGCACACACACCCGGTGCCGCAACTTCAACCGACTTTTACGGTTCGCACTCCAGTTTTCCACAGGCATCGACGCGGTCCCGTCCTGTGGAAATCTTCTCCTGTCTGGAGCCTCCTTCCGAATATTGGAACAGGACACATTCGCTCATTCACTGAACATTCTGCCGCCAACGGCGCGCGTTTCGTGGCTGCGCGTGCCGCAGGTCAGCATGACAAAGGCGTCTTGAACGGCGAATTTTGCCATGTGGAAAAGCTGTGGATTCTTGTGGAAGAGCCGCGCCTAATTCGAATCGATTTCCCTTGCTCATCTCTGCACGTTTAGGCAGAATCCCACGTCGCGTCCCTTTGAAGTTTTGCAGCGAGCACGATTTTCTATGCACCGCAATTTTTGAGACCAGGGTTTGAATTCTGCACGAAACGGGGCGGTTGTCTGCGGTGCCAGGGACCTGAGGGGCTCAGACCCAAACAACAAGTAGCCCGCCTGTTGCGGGTTTTCCACAACATTTCCACATCGGTGGAAATTCGAGTTAGGGGTTAATCTTTTCAATGACTCTCTGGGACAAGATACTCCAGCACATGGAGCAGCGCGTTAACCCCCACAGTTTCGCCACCTGGTTCCGGCCTACGCGGCAGGAGCGCGCCGATGACGACCGGTTGGTCATTCGCGTCCCAACCAAGCTGTTCTCCAAACGCCTGAAAGAAACGTACGGCGAGATTCTGAAGGCCGTTCTGGTGCAAATCGGACACCCCGCGCTTGTTCTGGAATTTGTCTATGCGGAGACCGAGCCGGTTGCGCCCAGTCCGGCGACCTCCCAACAGGCCAGGCTCGATTTTGACTCGGCTAGCCACCAGTTGAACCCGCGCTACACGTTCGAGACATTTGTGGTGGGGGCCTCGAACCAGTTCGCCCACGCCGCAGCGAAGGCGGTGGCTGAACAGCCGTCGAGGACCTACAACCCCTTGTTTCTGTACGGCGGAGTGGGGCTTGGCAAGACTCACCTGATGCAGGCCATCGGTCACGAGCTGAAGCGCCGGAACCCCAGCATTCGGCTCGCCTATGTCAGCGCCGAAAAGTTCACGAACGAGGTAATCGCTTCGATCCGTTTCGAGCGTATGGCCGCTCTTCGCGACCGGTTCCGCAACATGGACGTCCTGATGGTGGACGACATCCAGTTCATCGCCACGCGCGAACGGACGCAGGAGGAATTCTTCCATACGTTCAACGCGCTGCACGACCAGCAGAAACAGATTGTGATTTCGTCAGATTGCCCGCCCAAAGATATCTCCGCAATCGAAGAGCGGCTGCGCTCGCGCTTTGAATGGGGCTTGATCGCCGATATCCAGCCGCCGGATCTTGAGACGAAGATCGCCATTCTGCAAAAAAAAGCGGAAAACGAGCGCGTCCACTTGCCTGACGACGTTGCCGAGTACATCGCGCGCGCGATCAAATCAAACATCCGCGAGCTCGAAGGAGCGCTGATCCGCCTGATGGCCTATGCCTCCTTGATCGGAGCTCAGATCAACCTGCCCATCGCTCAGCAGGTGCTTAAGAACGTCATCGAAACTCAGGAAAAAAAGGTCACGATCGAGCAGATTCAGAAGGCCGTCGGAGAGGTTTTTGGTTTGCGCGCGCAGGATTTGAAGATGCGCAGCAACTCGAAGGTGATCGCCTACCCGCGCCAGGTCGCGATGTTCATCGTGAAGCAGCTTACCTCAGCGTCGCTGCCGGAGATCGGAAAGCAGTTTGGCGGCAAGCACCACACGACCGTTCTCCACTCGATCAACAAGATTGAGGCCTTGCGGCAAACGGACAAGGAATTGAACAAGACGATCAACAGGCTTATGGACTCATTCGGCTAGACTTGCGCTCCCTGGCGGCTCGATAGGCTGATCGTTGCCTGTGGGAATTCTGTGGAAGAATCGATGGCCGTGTTCGGTAGGTTCTTTTGCACGGGGACTGATCGGCGCTTCACAGGCAAGGATTGGTTATATGTGCTGTGGAACAGCATATATAGACAGCTTTCCGCAGAATCCACAGATGCGGCGGCGACTACGGTTTTCAATATATATTCATAAAGAAAAAAGCAGTAGAGTTACCGCAGCGCAAAGCTAGCACGAAAAAGAGGAAGTGCACGAGATGGAATTCAGCGTAAAGAAATTCGACCTACTTGAAGAGCTCGAGGCTACGCAAGGTGTGGTCGAGCGCAAAACTACTATTCCCATCCTTTCGAACCTCCTGTGCGAAGCCAAGGGCAATCGGCTGTCGATTACGGCCACGGATTTGGAGCTCAGTATTCGCACGTCGTGCGAGGCCAAGGTCAAGAAAGAGGGCGCCGGCACCATACCGGCGAAAAAACTTCTCGATATCGTGCGTTTGCTGCCTGAAGAAGAAATCAAGTTCAAGCTCCTCGAAAACCATTTCATATCGATCTCGTGCGACCGGAAGAATTACAAATTGGTTGGAATGTCCAAGGATAACTTTCCGGCTCTGCCTGGCTTCCCTCATGCTCTCGTCAAGATTCCGGCGAAGTTGCTGGCGGATGTAATCGCAAAGACCACTTTTGCGATTTCACTCGAAGAATCGCGCTATACATTGAATGGCGCCCTGCTCGTACTGAAACCGGGCTCGGTCACCATGGTTGCGACCGATGGACATCGCCTCGCGCTGGTCGAAACCGATCACAAATTCGAGGGGTTCTCCGCTGAGACGCGCGTTTTGGTTCCGAAGAAGGCTATGACTGAGATTCAGCGTCTCTCCGCGGAAGTAGGGGACGAGGACGCTTGCGAGTTCGCGCAGGACGAGAGCCACCTATTTTTCCAATTCGGCCGCCGGTTGCTCACTTCGCGCAAACTCACGGGCCAGTTCCCGAATTACGAAGCCGTGCTGCCGCGCGATGCCAGCAAAACGATCGTTCTCGAACGTGCCGAATTGCAGGACGCGCTTCGTCGCGTTTCGCAACTAGCCGACCAGCGCTCGCATGCCGTCAAATTCGTTCTGGCGAAAGAAGGCGTGGAGATTTCAGCGTCGAGCCCCGAATACGGCGAGGCCAAAGAGGCGATCGAGAAGGAGTTCAATGGCGACCCGCTGGCCATCGGCTTCAACGCGCAGTATCTTCTGGATTTTCTGAACGCCGCCTCGGAAGGGCCCATCAGCTTCGAGCTCAAGGACGAACAGTCGGCCGGCCAACTCCGTCCCATGGCCGGCGAGTCAACCCGCTATCGCTACGTCGTCATGCCCATGCGCATTTAAGACCACAATTCCCGGGAATTGTTAACCAATGAAGTTCGTCCCCTGGGGGGAACTAAACCAACAGAACCTTGCCCGCCACGCGGCAGCTTTGAAGTATCCGTAAGTTGCCGAATTTAAACCAGATAGAATCCAGCGACAGTTGTGAAAGTCCTTGTAAATCCACTCTAGTTTCGGTAGAATTCCTGCGTTAATTGTTCCCCTGAACCGGACTTTGCTGCACGGCACTTGCCCGGAAATCGGCTCGCTGGCGCCAGGCGAGACGAGGGCAACTGATCCGAAAAACCGTCCGCGACCCGGGGACAACGCTTCCGCCGCGTCTCCCCGATGATTCGGAACGGGACGGGATGGAGAGCTGAAGAGCCCTTCGAGTCTCCGCCGCTGAATTCCCGGCTGGGGCCAATGGGAGGCAAGTGTCGAGCCAGCCCGCCTAGTGGGCCATTCCACAGACCGGGCAGTTTCAGGGCGACCCGCCTTCCCGAAACGAAAACGCATTATGCAGAACGCGTTCCTGCGGATTTTTTGCGCAAAGACCGAAAATTTCGAGGGCCTTCACCTCGGCGATTTCTTGAGGTCTGCCCCCGGAAGGCCATGTCTTGACTTGCTGACCAGGAGACACGCAATTCATGGGTGACAAAGAAACGCCAAGCTCAAAAGCAGGCGGCCACAAGTATGACGCAACCTCGATCAAGGTACTCGGCGGCCTGGAAGCCGTGCGCAAGCGCCCTGCGATGTACATCGGCTCGACCGGAGAGATGGGATTGCACCATCTCGTCTGGGAAGTGGTTGATAACTCCGTTGACGAGGCGATGGCCGGCTTTTGCGACGAAATCAACGTGGTCGTGCACGAGGACAACAGCGTCACTGTGACCGACAACGGCCGCGGCATTCCTGTCGATATGCACGCCACGGAAAAGAAACCCGCAGCGGAAGTCGTCATGACCGTGCTGCACGCGGGCGGAAAATTCGATAGCGAGACATACAAAGTCTCGGGGGGCTTGCACGGCGTAGGCGTCTCCGTGGTCAACGCGCTTTCCGACTGGCTCGACCTGGAAATCTGGCGTGACGGAGAGGTCTGGGAGCAGTCCTACGAAAAGGGCGTGCCCACGTCGAAGCTGAAGTCTTCCGGAAAGACGAAAAAGACGGGCACGAAGATTACCTTCCACGCCGACCCCTCGATTTTCGATTCGGCGAATTACAGCTACGACACGCTTTCGCAGCGTTTGCGCGAACTGGCCTTCCTGAATAAGGGCTTGAAGATCACGCTCGAAGACGAGCGATCAAGCAAGAAAACCGAATTTCGCTTCACGGGCGGCATCGTCGAATTCGTCAAGCACCTGAACCGCGGCAAGGAAACGCTGCACGATTCGCCGATCTATATCGAAGGGAAGCGCGGGCAAGTCGACATCGAAATCGCCCTGCAATACAACGACAGCTACGCCGAAAATATCTTCGCCTTCGCCAATACCATCAACACGGTTGACGGCGGCACGCACCTCGCCGGCTTTCGCTCCTCGCTCACGCGCACCATCAATTACTATGCCGGCTCTTTCGGCATGCTCAAGGAGCAGAAGGACGAAGTCTCGATCAATGGTGACGATGTGCGCGAGGGGCTCGTCGCCGTGGTTTCGGTGAAGCTTCCGCAGCCACAGTTTGAAGGCCAGACCAAGGGCAAGCTGAACAGCGACATCAAGGGGCTGGTCGAATCGCTCGTCAACGAGCGGCTTGGCGAATATTTCGACAAGCACTCTTCGATCGCGCGCAAGATTATCGGAAAGTGCATCGACGCCGCGCGCGCGCGCGAAGCTGCACGCAAGGCCCGCGAGCTGACGCGGCGCAAGTCCGCGCTCGATTCGAGCGGCCTGCCCGGCAAGCTGGCCGATTGCCAGGAACGCGATCCCGCGCGCTGCGAGCTGTTCATCGTCGAGGGCGAATCGGCCGGCGGTTCGGCCAAGGGCGGGCGCGACCGCCGCTACCAGGCTATCCTGCCGCTCAAGGGCAAGATCCTCAACGTCGAAAAGGCGCGCTACGACAAGATGCTGGGCCACGAGGAAATTCGCGCCATCATTACAGCGCTCGGCACCGGAATCGGCAAGGACGACTTCGACGCCACAAAGCTTCGCTACCACAAAGTTATTCTCATGACCGATGCGGACGTCGACGGCAGCCACATTCGCACGCTGCTGCTTACGTTTTTCTTCCGGCACATGCGCGAGCTGATCGAGAAGGAACACATTTACATCGCGCAGCCGCCGCTCTACCGCGTGAAGCGCGGCAAGATGGACCGCTACATCCGAGATGAGCGCGAATTCTCGCGCGAGCTGATGAAGCGGGCCACCGAAGAGCACGTCGTGAAGGGCAAGACGGGGAAATCGCTCGAGGGCGGCGAGCTCACGCAGTTCCTGCTGAATATTCAGGAGTACGACCAGGTTGCAGGGAAGCTCGCGCGCAAGCTGCGTGATCCGAGGCTGGTCGAATTGCTGGCCGGGAGCGAACTCGAAAAGAAACTGGATTTCGGCGACAAGAAGAAGCTGCAGGAGCTGGTCAAGGCGATCGAGAAAGCGAAGCTCGAGCTTGAAGCGAAGCTGGAATTTGACGAAGAGCACAGCCTGCACGAGCTCGTGCTCAAGAATGGCGGCGAGCGGCGCATCAATTGGGCGCTGGCCGCGTCGCCCGAGTACAAGCGCTTGCGCACGTTGCACGCCGCGATTGAAGAAAATAACAAGCCGCCGTTTACCGTCACGCGCAACGGCGACAAAGCGACGAAGGATAGCGCGCAGCAGCTTTTGAGCTACGTCCTCGAAGACGCGAAGAAGGATTTCACCATCACGCGGTTCAAGGGCCTCGGCGAAATGAATCCCGAGCAACTCTGGGCCACCACCATGAATGCGGAAACGCGCACGCTGCTCAAGGTGAAGCTCGAGGACGCCGTCGCGGCCGAGGAAATCTTCGCCACGCTGATGGGCGAAAACGTCGAAGAGCGCCGCAAATTCATCCAGGACAACGCCCTCGACGTTGTCAACCTGGATATTTAGGCGTTCTAATGTTTTTCTTGTAGGGGCACGGTATGCCGTGCCCGTTTCGTCGTGAGGAGGCGTGGCGAGTCCCACGACTCACGAATTACGAATCACAACCCACGAAAGGTTCTAAATGGCGGATGAACAGAATCAGTCGGTAATGACGCCGGTCGATATCGAATCGGAAATGAAGAAGTCGTACCTCGATTACGCCATGAGCGTAATCATCGGACGCGCGCTGCCCGACGTGCGCGACGGCCTCAAGCCCGTCCACCGGCGCATTCTCTTCGGCATGTACGAGCTGGGCCTTACCTCGACGAAGGCCTATCGCAAGTGCGCGAAGATCGTCGGCGAAGTGCTCGGAAAATATCACCCGCACGGCGACTCGCCTGTGTACGACGCGCTCGTCCGCCTGGCGCAGGATTTCAACATGCGCTACCCGCTCGTTGATGGCCAGGGCAACTTCGGCTCTGTCGATGGCGATCCGCCGGCAGCCATGCGGTACACGGAAGCGCGGCTTTCGAAGATCGCCGAGGAAATGCTCGCCGACATCGAGAAGGAAACGGTCGATTTCGTTCCCAATTTCGACGAAAGCGAGCAAGAGCCGGTCGTTCTGCCCACGCGGATTCCGAATCTTCTCGTCAACGGTTCTTCGGGCATCGCGGTCGGCATGGCGACGAATATTCCGCCGCACAACCTGCGCGAAACGATCGAAGCCGCCATCCTACTGATCGAGAATCCAGAAGCCACGCTCAAGCAAGTGATGAAAATCGTTCCCGGCCCCGATTTTCCGACTGGGGGCTATATTTACGGCCGCGAAGGGATCGAGGAGGCGTACAAAGGCGGACGCGGCAGCTTCCAGGTTCGCGCGAAAGCCGCCATCGAGCAGCGCGGCAAGGACCGCGAGGACATCGTCATCACCGAGTTGCCGTATCAGGTGAATAAGGCGCGCCTGATCGGGCATATCGCGGAGCTGATCAACAACAAGAAAATCGATGGTATCGGCGACGTGCGCGACGAAAGCGACCGCGACGGCATGCGCATCGTCGTCGAGCTGAAGCGCGACGAAGAGCCGCAAATCATCCTCAACAAGCTTTTCAAGATGACGCAGATGCAGGAATCGTTCGGCATGATCCTGCTCGCTATCGTCGGCGGACAGCCGCGCGAGCTCGGCCTGCTGCAACTGCTGAGGCTGTTCATCGAACACCGCGTCGACGTGGTTCGCCGCCGCACGCAATACGAGCTGCGCAAAGCCTCCGAGCGCGAACACATCCTGCTCGGCTATCGCATCGCTCTCGACAATATCGACGATGTGATCAAAATCATTCGCGGGTCGTCCAGCCGCGCGAATGCCCGCGAGAATTTGCACGAGTTCTTCGAAAACAAGACGGTCCGCGTCATGGTGGGCGGCAAGGAAACCGCGCTTCGCGGCGTGAGGCTCGATGCCAGGAAGTACGGCATCACGGTGGCGGGCTCGGGCGAAGGGCTGGGCCTCAGCTACATCCAGATCGACGCCATCCTCGAACTGCAGTTGCACCGCCTGACGCAGCTCTCCGTCGATGAAATCCTGAAGGAGCTGGCGCAGATTCGCGAACGCATCGCTGAGCTGAAGGAAATTCTCGCGAGCGACAAGAAACTCAAAGGCGTGGTCGTCAGCGAGCTACGTGAAGTGATCAAGGCATACGGCGACGACCGCCGCACGCAGATCGTCGACCGTGTCGAGGAAATCAAGCTCGAAGACCTGATCAAAGACGAAGAGATGGCCATTACAGTGAGCCATGCCGGCTACATCAAGCGCACCTCGGTCGAGACCTATCGCCACCAGTCGCGCGGCGGAAAGGGCCGGATCGGGGCGCGAACGCGCGACGACGATTTCGTCGAGCACTTCTTCGTCGCTTCGGCGCACAGCTATATTTTGTTGTTCACGTCGAAGGGCCGCATCTACTGGTTGAAGGTCTACGAAATTCCCGAAGCAGCCGCCGCCACGCGCGGCAAGGCCATCAACAACATTGTTCGCTTCCAGGAGGGCGAGAAGCTTACCGCCGTTGTCGCCGCGCGCAACCTGGAAGAAGAGAGCCGCTACGTCTTTCTCGCCACGAAGAACGGCACGGTGAAAAAGACAGCCATCGCCGAATTTTCCAACCCGCGCCCGTCAGGCATCATCGCGATCAATCTCGAACCGGGCGACGAGCTGATTGGCGCGAAGCTCACCGACGGCAAGCAGATGATCTTCCTCGCCAGCCACGACGGTCAGGCCATCCTCTTTCGCGAGACGGAAGTACGCTCGATGGGTCGCGCGGCCGGCGGCGTGAACGGCATGGACCTCGCGAAGGGCGACTACGTGGTCAGCATGGAAGCCGTTCAGCCGGACTTCGGCATCATCTCGAACCAATTCCAGAAGGAAACGCAGAACCTCGAAGAGCTGGAAAGCGATCACATCCGCGAATCGCTCACGTCGCTCATGCTCACCGTCGCGGAAAAAGGCTACGGCAAGCGCACCGCGCTGGCGGAATATCGTGTCACCTCGCGCGGCGGCAAGGGCGTCATCAACCTGAAATCCACCGACCGCAACGGCCCGGTGGTTGCCGCAGTGCAGGTGCGCGAAGATTCCGACGTGATGATCATCACGCACCAGGGCAAAGTGATCCGCGTGCACTCGGGCGAAATTCGCGAAGCGGGCCGCTCCACGCAGGGCGTTCGTCTCCTGCGACTGGACGAAGGCGACAGCATCGCCGCTGCCGCCGCCATCCTCGAAGAAGAGGAAGCCGCCGCCGCGACAACCACAGTGCCGCCACCCGAACCCGAGAAGAAATAGTGGGGCTGGCCGCGATTCGCGGTCCTGGGAGCGGTCACCGTTGCGCCTATGCGTCTCAATCATTCCGGTGCCGCGTTGTCATCCCGAACCCAGTCCCGCCGCGTTTGCGGGAATGTGGGTGATGGATCTGCTTTTCGTTTTTGCTTCTTTTGGTGCAACCCCCGGTCCGTTGTTGTTTACAATTCTCAAGTACCCGAATTTCCGGAGCATCCCATGATCGAAAAGGAAATCAGCATCCAAACGCCGGACGGCGTCGCTGACGGCTTTCTCATCCAGCCGGAAAAGGAAGGCCGCTGGCCGGGCGTGCTCTATCTCACCGACATTGGCGGCATTCGCGACGCGAATCGCGGCATGGCCCGCCGCGTGGCTGAGGAAGGCTACACGGTGTTGTTGCCGAACGTCTTCTATCGCTCGGGCAAGCCGCCGCTTTTCAACTTTCCGTTCAAGATGGGCGATGATCGCTTCATGAAGCGGGTGAACGAGCTGCGCGAATTGCTGCCGCCCGACGCCATGGACCGCGACCTTGCCGCCTACGTCGATTTCCTCGCCAAGCAGCCATCCGTCAGCGGAAACGCCTTCGGCGTCGTGGGCTTCTGCTTCACCGGCCCCATGGCACTGCGCACCGCCGCCGTGCGCCCAGACCAGATCGCTGCGGCCGCGTCATTCCATGGCGGCGGCCTCTACACCGATGCGCCCACGAGCCCGCACACGCTTCTCCCGCGCGTGAAGGCCCGGCTGTATTTCGGCCACGCCGTCGACGATCGCTCGATGCCGAAGGAAGCCATCGAGAGGCTCGACCGCGCCCTCGCATCCTGGGGCGGCCGCTACGAAAGCGAAATTTACGATGGCGCCCGCCACGGCTGGACCGTCCCCGACAATCCGTCCTACAACGAGCCGCAAGCCGAGCGGGCGTTCAAAAAGCTGATCGATTTGTTTGATTCCTGCCTGAAGCACAAACGTCAGTAGGGAATGCAAATAGCAGCGGCTAGCTGGCTGTGCGCCCGCCGCGACGGCGCCTCGAGAAGACGCTAACTTTTGGTTTCTTCATTTCCTTTTTCGGGAATAGCAGTCCCAGTCCGGAGTGCGACCAGCCTTTCGGACAAAAAGAAACTGCAAACCCTCGAAAATTGTTTCGGTTAGCCCCAATTCTCTGTCCGTCTGCTCCAAATGTTTGGCCCCGACGTTGCATCTAGGAAAGCGACGATCGATGCCCGGGAACTGAGAGGCGATGTTGACCACAAAAATCGGCTCATCGCGAACCGCTTCGACGAGCTCTAGTGAACCCGGTACCGGCCTTGGCCGAGAAACTCGACCAGCCCCAGGTCCCGAAGCACCTGAAGCTGCTGCCGAATCTTCTCGCGCACGTGCCGATTCGCGGGATGCAAATGTGCGAGGCCCTCTTGGGCCCCGTAAAGGTCTTGTAGTGAGAATTTGGTTTTTCCGAGGGAGCGCACGGCATTTAGAACGTCAAGCGTCCAGCCACGCTGTTCCGCCTGAAGATTCGCCAATGGGCGCATGCGCGCATACCGCTCGCGAACCTGACTCGCGGGAAGTGATCCTCCCTCTATAATCATTGCAATTCGCGCATCAGGCGGAATAGCGCTGAGCAAGATATTGCAGCCAACCCACCCGGCTCGCCTCGCGTGCGGCCCCAACGGGGGCCTTTTCTCGACGGCGGAGAGCGGAAAGGCGAACTTTGGGATCAAAATCAGGTTGGCGACTCGCCACGACAACGGCTCGTAGTGCAAAGCCAAAAGATTAGGCGTCCGATTCTGACGGATCGCACGCACCATGGAGCTATAGGCGGCATCAACAATTCGTCCTGAGAACGGATGCGCTTGTGCCTTGAGTTGAAACGGCGATTCACAAGTTGGGCACTGATAATCGATTGCTGGTGTATTTACTCGCGAACGCGAAAGAGAATCGGAGTCGCAGTTCGGACAGTAGAGATTTGCCTCGGCCCAGGCCTCGGTTGCAACACGCGCGCGTTGTGATCTGCTCGTATAGCTCGCGCACCTGTCGCTCGGGAGCAGTACCTGCACCGCGGCATTAAACCACAAAAGTTCCAGCGAAGATCGGTGCTTCAGAGAAAGGAGCTAACGTGCCGGAGCGCCAATTTGTAAATTACTACCGATGTCCAACGGACGGAACGGAGTGGGCAGACATTTGGACCTGCTGCTGTAACGACATGTGCCCAACGTGCAAAACCAAAGATATCCAGCCATACAAGAGTCGCGAGGTGATGCACAGCAAGTCTAGGAGCCGAAAACAGCGCAAAAGGTAAAATCGTTACTCCTCCGGTGGAGGAATGTAGTATCCCGGTCGGGTGCGCACACTGACATCGCGCCGGTCCACAGTCACTTTGATGTCGTGGTAGCCGGAAGGCTCGTCGCCGGGCGGGCGATAGCCGATGGTATATTCCGCGTGGAGTTCGCCGCCGATTTCGTCGATGGCCTTCTGGATATTTCGATCGTGCAGCGTATTCACGTGGAGGCCGCCCGTCGCCTTGCTCGCGATTTCGAGAGAATTTTGCCCCAGCGCGTTCTTCCCCGTCTTCACCAGCCAGATGAGCAATGCTCCCAAATCCATGTTGGGCTGCACCGCCTGTTCCATCTCCGGAGTGGGTGGCTTGCCGTTGGGAGTGGGCACTGGATACGTTCCCGGCGGACCGATCTCCGTGGGCTGATACTGTCCGGCTGGCTGCCGCAAATCCGCGGCGGTTGTGCTCAGTCCAATGGAATAGATGGTGACGTTTGCCAACTGCGCGCGCCTCAGCACGCCGCCGAGTTTGTTTTCGCTTCCGGAATCCTGCGCTTCGCCGATCACCATCAGAATCCGTCGCCGCATCGACGGCCGGTCCTCGAGCATCCCGATTCCGCGCGCCATCGCATCATAGAGGCGCATGCCCGAGTAACCTGCCTGCAGGTGATTAATGGCGTTCTGAATCTCGTCAGGCTCCATAGTGAATGGCTCGAGCACATCGACCTTGTCGTCGTAGCCAAGCACCGCCGCCTCCGCGGTTTTGCCCATCACGGTCTGCGTGAACACAATCCCCGCCTTCCGGATCGCCGGCAGCATCGGTTCGACATGCGAGCTCGTCTCTACCACGAGCACGATCGATAGCGGCTCGCCGCCCAGGTCGAAATGGTTGATTTTCTGCTCGGTTCCGTTATCGAAGACGTGGAAATCCTTCTCGGCGAGGTCGAGGATCATTTCCTCCGTGCGGGGATCGCGAACGACCACAGGCGCGCTGACCTCGCTAACGCGCGCGCGAATCGCGTGCTGCCGCTGTTCCGGCGATGGCGTCGGTTCGGGATGCGCACCCGGCGCGAGATGGATTGGACCCGGCGGGGCGCCTTGTCCCCGGGCCGGCGCAAGGAGAAATAGGGAAATAAACAGTAATGCTCCCGTCCGCGCAAACTGAGATACCCGCATGGAATCGCCTCGTTCTATTCGATTCCTGCCTGCTGAAGCGTGTTGCATTCGAGACGGCCTGACCGCGGCCGAAGCCCCGCAAACCCGTCACCCAAAGTTTGCACTCGCAAACCTCGACTCTATAGAATCCTCGTTTCGCCTTTTGTGAGGGACAACATGAAACGTTCTGGGCATCTGCCCATGCCGAAGTTGGCCTACGAAGACAGGAAATTCATGGAGAGCCTCGGGGCGCGGCCACTGCGCATCGTGGCCGAGTATCTCGATCCGCTAGGGCGATTGCGCCGCGCGAAGGTCGGCGACACCATCGTGATGTTCGGCTCGGCGCGAATCCAATCGCGCGAGCTCGCGGAGAAGCGCCTGAGTCAGGTAGAGCGCCGCGCCCGTGGACGCCGCAATGGCGAATGGAAGCTGAAGATCGATGCCGCCCACTCTATTGTCCAGATGTCGCAATATTACGAGCACGCGCGCGAGCTTTCGCGCCGCATCACCGAGTGGGCCATGACGCTCGGCACCGACCCGCGGCGCTTCGTCGTCTGCTCCGGAGGCGGTCCCGGCATCATGGAAGCCGCCAACCGCGGCGCGGCCGAGGCCGGCGGGCACTCCATCGGCCTCAGCATTCAGCTTCCCCACGAACAGCGGCCGAATCCCTACATCTCCCCGGAGCTGAACTTCTGTTTCCATTATTTCTTCATGCGCAAGCTGTGGTTCGCGCAGATGGCCAAGGCCCTGATCGTTTTCCCGGGCGGGTTCGGCACCATGGACGAGCTCTGGGAAATGCTCACCCTGATGCAGACCGGAAAACTCTCGTCGCATCACCTGATTTTGATTTATGGCCGGAAATATTGGGACAAAGTTCTGAATTGGCGCTACATGGTGCGCAGCGGAACGATCAACGAGCGCGAGTACGATCTCCTTCAGTTTGCCGACACGGTGGACGAGGCCTTCGAGCGCGTCCGCGCCGAGATGGAAGCTCACCACCTGATTCTATCCGAGGATTCCTGAGATGTGCTGGACGGGATCCTCTCGACACTCTTCGGGCGTCGAAAGTGGAACGTCAGAGGGCGCTGCTGGATGATGAGCGTAGGGGAGTGGTCGCCGCCGGAACCGCCTCAGTTTCGAGACACTTCTAAATCGGCGGCAAAAACGGCATTGAAGCGCCGCTTTTCATCCTTGTCGTGCAGCAGAACGATCGGAGACAGCCGCAAACGGTGCCTGCAGCCGCGGCAAATGGCCATTTCACCCTGCAAATCCTGCACGAACCCGTCTGTGAAGTGATAGACGGAGGGCGGTCTACGGGCGTTCTTGGCCCCCTTTGTCCCGCAATGCGGGCAAGTGTACTCGATGGGGTCCTCCAAGGGATCGCGGTTCAGCGCGGCCCAACCCGTGTAGCGAACCCCAAGCGTTTCTGTTGAATTACGGCTCATGTCGATTTCCTCTGCTCCTGACCCAACTTCGGGCTTCTCCTTTTTGCTACTACAACCACGTTAGACGCAGGTTTTGCCCCTCGCGATGCAATGATCCCCGTAAAAATCGTGATCCGCCTCCTTCTAGAGACACGTCGCGAGTGTCTGTAGGTCGCCTCCTTTGCTGCGCGCACGATGGCTCACGGGCTCTGTAACCGGGAAGCGGAATTGGTGTCTATCCAAACAGAGATCGCGACCTTCGAGGATTGGTGCTTTGTGCTGAAGCACTTACAGAGCGCCTGACTAGAATTGAATTCCTGAAACTTTGTCCAGGTTGTCGAGAGGAGGGGTGTGCGCCATGACTGAACGATTGACCCAACCAATAACCGAACGAATGACCCAGTTGGGCGGCCTTTCGCGATGCATAGTGGACGGCGACAGGGAGGCCCTCGTGCGGGCGCGTCGGCTCCGCCGCAAGGCTCTTGCGGTCTCGATCGCTGTACAGGTGGTATGTGTGGCGGCGATGCTCATTGGGCCGCTCATTGCGGCCCCGGGCGCGCTGCCGCCTTCCTATATCTTCACACCGCTGCCACCCTACCATGGCGGCGGAAGTGCTGAGACGCCGCGTCCGCGCGTGCGCGCGACGGAGCGCCGGTTTCAGCAGATTCTGGCGAATCCCCTCTTCTTCCACTCCACCGAGTCGCGCAGGCCCGCGCGCGAGCTGTCCGGAGAATCGGCGCCCGACGTCCCACCTGTAATCGGCGATTTCGGGCCTGACAACGGCGCAGGACCAGCCGGCGTTTGGACCCCGGGGGGCAGCGACAACGGTCTGCGCATTCAACCGCCCCCGCCAGCTGTGTCTCGCAAGCCGGTGCTCAAGAGCGAAGGTGTGATGGCGGGCGCTCTCATTTACAGGGTCGACCCGCTTTATCCACAGATCGCCCGGGCCATACACCTGTCGGGCACTGTCCGACTGCGTGCCATCATCGCCACCGACGGCTCAATCCAGAGCCTGGAAGTATTGAGTGGGAGTCCGATTCTCGCGCGCGCCGCCGTGGCCGCCGTGCGCCAATGGCGGTATCGCCCGACCCTGCTGAACGGCCGACCCGTCGAGGTCGAAACCTACGTCACCGTGAATTTCGTTCTGGGTAACTAGGAGGCCGCCGCGCAGGTCGTTTGGATGTCTGCTCCCACTACCGCTTCGGGCGTGTGACTAGCCGGTCATTAAGCGCCCGCGATTGTCCCACCGGCGACGCATGATACCCGCATCCCCACTTGACTGTCCTCTGCCGCGCCCACCGCAGCACAGAACTGGCATTTTTCTCCGATCATCTCAACTGCTGAGGCATAATTATCGTCGGCCATTCGGTTGTAGGGGCGGGTCTCAGACCCGCCCACCTCGTGCTACGCCAAGAGAGTATGCAGCGTATTGAAACTTCACTTCCCGGCGTCTGCGAGTTGCGCCCTGCTGTCTTGCAGGACGCGCGCGGCTTCTTCATCGAGACCTACCATCAGGAGAGGTTTCGCTCCCTGGGCATTACCGACCAGTTCGTCCAGGACAACCACTCGCGCTCAACGAAGGGCACGCTTCGCGGTCTTCATTACCAGCTTCATCACGCGCAGGCCAAACTGTGCCGCGTAGTCGAAGGAGAGGCTCTCGACGTTGCCATCGACATTCGTATCGGCTCGCCAACGTTCGGCAAATGGGCGAGCGTTGTTCTGTCCGCTGAAACGCACAACATGATCTATATTCCCGCCGGCTTCGCTCACGGCTTCCTCGCCCTCACCCAATCCGTCCAGTTCCTGTACAAGTGCAGCGACTTCTACGATCGCGCCGACGAGCACGGCGTTCTCTGGAAGGATACCGTCCTGAACATCGATTGGGGCATTGCCGCTCCGCTCGTTTCTGAAAAAGACTCAAAGCTTTCGGCGCTCGCCGACGTTCCTCGCGACCTTCTCCCACGTTTCCAAGCGAAATGATGCCGCGCATCCTGCTCATCGGAAAAAACGGACAGGTCGGCTCGGAACTCGCTCGCCTTCTCCCACCGATTGGTGAACTGACGGTTCTCGGCCGCAGCGAACTCGATCTTGCGCGCCCGGGCGAAATTCGCCGCGTCATCGGCGAGCTTCGCCCGAACATCATCGTCAACGCCGCCGCTTACACAGCCGTTGACCAGGCCGAAAAAGAAGAAGCGCTCGCGCGCGCCATCAACGCCGACGCTCCCTTCGTTATCTCGGAGGAAGCAAAAAAACTCGGCGCCTTCCTCATCCACTACAGCACCGACTATGTTTTCGACGGCGCGAAGCGCTCGCCCTACACCGAGGATGACCCCACCAACCCGCTCAGCGCCTACGGCCGCACTAAGCTTGCGGGTGAAGAAGCTGTTCGTGCCGCCGGTGTCCCGCACTTGATCCTTCGCACCGCCTGGGTCTACGCCACGTCCGGGAAGAATTTTCTGCTGACGATTCTGCGCCTCGCCTCCACGCGCGAAGAACTCCGCATCGTCCACGATCAGTTCGGCGCGCCCACTTCCGCGCGCACGATTGCCCTGGCCACCGCCCGTCTTGTGGAGTCTATCTTCTCTCGGGATAATCCCGGCCCTTCCGACGTCCTGGAGCAATACGCTGGCACCTACCATTTGACCGCCGCGGGCCAAACCACCTGGTACGAATTTGCCGTCGCCATTCTCGAGACGGTGAGAGGCTTGTCCGCCTCGCCGGCCACATCACCCGCCGGTTTGTCTTGGGTCGCTGCCGCAACGGCTGGCCGGCCGTTCATCGCCAAACGTATCATCCCCATCACCACAGCCGACTACCCGACCCCGGCCCGCCGCCCCGCGTATTCTGTCCTCTCGAACGCGCGCTTCACCACCACGTTCGGCTTCGCCCTGCCCGACTGGCGCTCCCAACTTGGGGATACTGTCAGAGCGGGGTCCTAGCACGTCGCTTTGCCCGCAGTTTTCTGCTGGATTAGCCGGGTCCAACCCCCAATTTTACTCACTACGGTAAACAGCATTCGCTTCCTGATTCGTCTTTCTGACGCCTAACCCGACGTTTGCCTATCGAAAATAGCGGCTGGCAAATTTGAGGAAATAGGGCCAATTCGGCGCTGGCGAATGCCCGTCGTGATGCTGGCGAAACGCGATGTCGCTATCCATCAGCGCAGTTCCAATCGGGGGAAATTCCGTCGTTCCTAAATCTTTCGCGCCCAGTAGCCGGTACACCGGTCCAGCACCCACCGCAGCCAGAAACATTCCTTTCGCATCCACCCAGCCGTCTCCCTGCGTCGCGCCGCCGCTAATGAAGACGGGCCGCGGCGCGCATAGCGCTATCAACTCGTTCGCATCGACGGGAAGATCGTTCGTCGTGAGCGGACCCGCGTACTTCAAAAAGTTTCCGGCCATCCAGTGATATTCGTTGGCGCCTGCGACGTTCTCTACCTGCTCGCCGAAAATGTGACGGTAGAGTTTGGCCCCGGACTCTCCCGACGAGCTGATGTATCCGATCGCAAAGCGAGGATCGTACGCCATCGCCACGAGCGCCGCTTTGCCGTAGCGGGAGTGTCCCGCGATGCCGACGTACTTCGCGTCCACACCTTTGTCCGATTGAAAATAATCGAGCGCGCGGCTTGCGCCCCAGGCCCACGCGCGCAGTGCGCCCCAATCATCCAGTTTGCGCGGCCGTCCCTTGTCCACGAGCCCGATAATTCCTTCCGTTAATCCGGCGCCGTTGTCCGCCTGGACGCTCGTCGGGATGTAGCTGGCGTAGCCCCATCCTTTCGCGAGTACTTGCTGCTGCCACGAAGGCCCTGCTGCGGTCGGCGGACGAAATTGAGGAAAGCGCTTCGCGAGTTCGGCCATGAATTCCGGGCTGAAGTCGAGTTCCATGATCACCGGAACGCGGCGGCTCGTCCTGGCTGGCGTCGCCAGTGTGAGCTGAATATTGACTTCCACCGCCGGGTACGACGAATTGTCCACGCGGCCGGCCAGCCTCTTCGTGATGACCGGCACATCGCCATTCATTTCTTTCTTCGCGCTGATCACTCGCCAACGCACTGT
>Ga0209167_10000255_pt1 | contig 46526 bp, 36 predicted proteins | sample Coa_R1_9_FD_187154 | JGI IMG/M metagenome (GOLD analysis project Ga0209167, IMG submission 187154) | Surface soil microbial communities from Centralia Pennsylvania, which are recovering from an underground coalmine fire - Coalmine... | ecosystem: Environmental > Terrestrial > Soil >...
CCGAAGGCCGATGACCACTGAAGGAGTTGTTGCTTGTCAGACTCTTTCAGATTCAGCGATAGGGCGCTTCGAGGCACAACTCCAGCATACGCGGAACTGATTGAATAGTCCAGTTATTTGTTGGACACAACACTAGCTCCATATAAGCTTCAGCCGGCAGAAGCAGAAAGGGCCGATCAGCGAATGGGTTTGCGGCGGCTTGGCTCGGCAAAGCCCGTTGAACGTTCGCCTGCGGCAAGTGTAACGAACGGAAATCGGGGGCTGGACGACCGATGCCGCGATCTTGACGGCGAGATCCGTCACAAGCGTGGAGATACGCTCGTGGGAACGTTGCGAAAGACCTACGGACCGGATTTTGCGCCCGGAATCCGCAGCGACACGCGGCTGGATACGTTACGCAAGCGCGCTGCCGGCGAGTCTCTCTCGAAGCTCTTGAAGAAAAAATAATTCCGGCGTCAACTCCGCTATTCACGTTCACCAATCGGCGCGATCATCCAGGGTCGCCTGCGTCCCCGAGACCCTGTAGCCGCGCAAGCGCTTTTCGAACATTCGCGCCAGCATCCGTATCGAAGAGTCGACGTAATCATAGACCTCGACTACCTTCTTGCAGAGTACGCCGCCAGCCACTCGGCTTTACAGGTCAAAGTACAGGACGAACTCGTAGGGCACGGGACGCAGATTAACCAGACCAGGGAAACTATGGTCCTTCTCCAGCGTATTCAAAACCTCGCCGAGCGAACCCGGCGCGCTCTTCGATTCTGGCGGGCTCCTCCGGCTCCAGTTCGTACAGATCCTTTTCGAGCCGCAAAAACGGTGGCGCGACTGAGCGATGCTAAAACTCGTACCTTAAGGCGAACTGCATCGAGCGCGGTGGCATCGTGCCCTGAAACTCCCCAAACGTCTGTGGCGATTCCAGGCTGAGGCTGGGATTGGTGAAGTTCGCGTGGTTGAAAGCGTTGAACGCTTCGGCCCGGAACACGAGCCTGTGCCCTTCCCACGGAAGGCGGAACGTCTTGGACACCGACATATCCACGTTGAATATCGGCGCAAGCCGGACGGCGGCGCGAGTACCGGCCCCCTCGGGCGGCTGATCCTGGAAGTTGTTGGACATGCTGGTGTTGGAGAACACGCTTGGGATGCCGTTTTCATCAATGTGCACACCGCCCGAAGGAGCGGGCGTGTTCACGACGGCCAGCGAACTGAGCCAGTAATTCGTGTTATAGGCGAGGTCGCCCTGTACGGCGCTGGGCAGCGGCGTGCTGTAACGCCAGATGCTTGAAACCTGCCATCCGCCGACGACTTCATCGAGCCAGGTGGGGGCATTCCTCAACAACGACTTCCCTTTACCGACGGGCAACGCATAGAGAAAATTAGCGTTGAAGTTGTTCCGGATGTCGAAGTCCGAAGAGCCCCGGAATGCGCTCAGATTGTATATATCCTGGATCGCCGCCCCCTGCTCGCCGGCGCCCGATTCCGCCGCCGATCCGTTATCGATCGAGTGCGAGAGCGTGTAGTTGAAATCGAACTGCAGTCCGTTGGAGAAGCGGCGCCGCACGCCGACGGTAAGGCCGTGGAAGTCGGCTTCGCCGGCATTCATCCACATCGGCATGGTACTGCCCTGCTGCGCGAAAAACGTGTAGCACCCGGGAACGCTCAGGCACTTGCCCGGGATGTACTCGCCCGAGATGCGATCCGCCGCGTGAAGACTATCGAGGAAGCTGCTTCCAAACACGCCGTAGACGCTGTAAAAATAGTTGGCAGAGGCGCTGCCTGGGAAATAGAAATTCTTGTAACCCGGCCAGACATCGTTGACGAAGGGCAGATTCGGCACAAGACTGGGATTCGCCGCCACTTCGTTGGCGATCAGGGCGGCGCCGTTGTTGTACGAAACGCCGGCCGCCTTGTCGAGGGTATTGGCCAGATTGTAGACGGTCATCGCATTCTGCTGCCACGTTATTCCCGACCCAGGATCTTTGTAATTCTCGTCCGGCGTGTAGACGTCGCCTTCCATCAGAAGTCTCCGCGAAAGCCTGCCCATGTACCCCACCTCGAGCGTCACTTTCCCGGGAAGCTCACGCGAGTAACTCGCATTCAAAACGATCGAGTATGGTGTCTTCAGATCCGGCGAGATGCCGAGGAAAGTGCCTGTGATTGCCGCGATCGCGGGAGGCGTATAGGGGAAACCGCCCGCTGCGGCCGGAGGCAGGGCCGGGAATGTTCCGGTGAAGCGCGGCGAAGTGGTAAAGCTGTACGAATCCGGAAAATTCGTCGGATCGGTGAGACCCAGCGATCCGAACTGATCGAATTGCGTAATCAGATCGTTGCCGAAATTGTCGTAAGCGATCGCGCCGCCCATGCGGAAAGCCGCATTCTTCCCGAACAGTTTTGCGATCAGGCCGCCGCGGTCGGAGGGCGAGTAGGCAATACCAATACGGGGCGCAAAGTCTTTGTTGTTTGGAGACCACCAGGACGGCTTGCCGTTCCCAGGCCCGTTCAGGGCGTAGTTGAGCGTGAAATCGGACATCTGATTCGCCGGTACGCCCTGTAACTGCTCACCGTTCCGCTGGGCGAAATACTGGTTCAACGGGACCGTGGTGTCGACCTGAAGGCCGTGAGCTTCGTAGGGCGGCCGAAAGTTTTCGTAGCGCAACCCGATGTTGACGGTGAGTTCCCGGCTCACCCGCCAGGCGTCCCCCACGTAGCCGCTGTAGGTATTGGCGATGAACGACCTCTGCTGCGGCGTCCCCTGCGGAAGCAGTTGGCCGTTCTTGTTGTACTGATAGGTGACGAAAACGTCATTCAGAACTCCCAGCAGCATGGCGGAAGCGTTGGTGACCGCCGTCGGGTTCGCCAGGTGCGCGTTGCCAAGATACGCCGAGACGGAATTGTCGATGTCTTCTCCCAACCCGATCAGTTCCGTGGCGCCGTACGCATAGAGCGGGAACGCACTGACATCCGACGAAAGGTTGTTCCGGTTCAGCCGGAGGTTCACACCTGTCGTGATGGTGTGCTTTCCCCTCACCCAAGTCACGTCGTCCAAAAAGTTATTGAGTGGATTGACCCTCCCTCTGGGCCTCGCGCCGAAATTCTCGAGGGGGGCGAGAGCGGTGGGCTCAAACTGAAAACCGGTACCGGTCACGCCCGAAAACTCCTGTCCCATTCGAGTCAATCCGTAGGTAAATGAATTAATCAGCGTAGGGCTGAGCACAGCCGTGTAATGCGCTGCCAGTCCCTTGCTGTTGTCGCGCAGGACAGACGCCGGTTGCTGGCCGGGAAACTGAGCGAGAACCTCGTCCACGGTGTTGTGCTGCAAAGTGCCTCGGAGGCTTAGCGTGTGTTTGCCGGCCGCATCCAGACGGTAATCCAGCTTCGTCACATAGGCCCCGTCGTTCAGATGATCCGGAGCGTTGAACCGGTAGCCGCTGAAGTTCAATCCCCCATCCTGGCCGTATGCAGGGTCGTTGCCCACGGGGTATTGATTCAGAATCTTCTGGTAACCCGCGTTCAAGCCAATGCCGAGCGGATCGATGCCGGGCAGCTGAGAAGGTGCGATCGTCTGTACGCTGCCGTTGGTCAACTGGACCTGCAGGTAGCCCTGTTTTAGCGATTCCGAAGGAACCGCCTGCACCTGTGCGACGCTGCTGGCATCGATACGCTGCTCCCAGTTGGCAAAGTAGAAGAGACGATCCTTTTTGATCGGCCCCCCGATCGAGGCGCCGAACTGATTACGCACCAACCTCGGCACGGGAACGCCGGCCTGGTTGTTGAACCACGTGTTCGCCGAGGTCGCGGTATTGCGGTTGTATTCGTAAAGTGAACCATGGATCTGATTGGTGCCGCTCTTCGTCACCAGCACCACCTGGCCGCCGGAGGACCGGCCCTGACTCGGGCCCTCGCCGCCTACCGTGACACGAAACTCCTCCACGGAATCGAGAGGGATCGCCAGCACCGCATTGAATCCCGCATTGACGTTGGCGGCGTTGCCGTTGATGCCCTGATACGTATTTCCTGTAGTGGTATTTTGCGCCACCAGCCCGGCATTCTGGTTATCGTTCACATCCACGCCGTCGAGCGTAATATTGTTCTGATCGCGCCGCGCGCCGAGCACTTCGCCGTTCGTGGTGACTCCCGGTTGCAGGCTCAGCAGTTCGACAACGTTGCGTGTCTGCAGCGGCAGGGTACTCACCTGCTGTTCGGTAAATGCATTTCCGATCGATGCGTCGACGGTATTGATGGTGGAAGCTTCCGCGGAAACGCTGACGCTCTCAGCGCTCTGGCCCAGCGCCATGCGCAAATCAAGCGTTGTGGGCGTATTGACCAGCAAACCGATGCCGGTACGCACAATCGGAGCAAAGCCGGGTTTTTCCGCGCTGATGGTGTAAGTCCCCGGACTTAGCTGCACAAATTGATATTCGCCGGTCGCGCCGGTCAGAGTCTCTCGCGCCAGGCCCGTTTGCGCACTCGTGAGTTTAATCGTCGCTTCCGGTATCGTGGCGCCCTGAGGGTCGGTTACACTGCCCCTGAGAAGCGTTGTGGACTGACAAAAGGCGGCCGTTGTAAGACTTAGACTTAGGATAAGAATGGTTGTAAGATCGAGATACCTGCGCATACACGGCTCCTCTGGACTGCAACGCAGTCTTCACTTCGGTCAAAATTTGGAACGGATAGTAATGCGAGGGACGGACTCGCGAAAGCTGCGCGAATCCGCTGCGCAGCGAACCGGTAGCAGGGGATCATACGGAGGCCCCCGCGGCATGAAACCGATAAATCGATTCTGGTAGCTTCCGCGGGCAGTGTCAATCCTTCAGACCGACACTGGCTATAGAATCATTTTATGCCGCTTATGGACCGCTCCATCAGCAGGCGGCTTTGTCCGGGACCAAAATAATCGGGCAGATCGTCGACGATGACGAAGCCCTGCCCCTGCAGCATCTTCAGCGAGCGGCCGTTATCGGGCGCAACGGTGGCACGAACCCTCTTCACGCCTTGCCGCCGGAGGAAACTGAGAAGATTTTCACAAAGGGCCGGGCCGATGCGGCGGCCCTGAAAACCCGAAGCCACTGCCACATTCAGGATCCAGCCCAGTTCGCGGTCTTCGAGAGCAGTCCCGGCTATGGCGAATCCGGCCAGCCGGGATTCGAGCTCACACACCACGAACCCGGCGCCGCATAGATCGAGAAACTGTGTCAGGGCAATCAGCGGAAACGCGTCCGCGGCTCCGTAGGATGCTTCCTCAATCGCTCGAACAGCTCGCAGGTCGGATCGCAGACACGGGCGAATGTGCATGGCGGGAAATTCAAAGGATACTTTGGGCTTCCGTGCAGATTAGCGGCAATACGGGATATCAAAACTTTTGATTGCGCGCGGCGCCTCCATAGTAAAGATTTCGATGTACGATTAGGAAAACTCGAATCGCTCCCTGCTGAGAGCGCCTTCCCGTCCTCGAGTTCCGCTACGTTGCCGCGGACCGTTTTTTCATCATTAAATCATTCCTGATCCGCAAGAAAAAAGGGGGAGTCCGTGTCCAGACAAGTATGCGCATTACTGTTGCTGTTCGTTGCCGCCACAACGGCGTTCGGGCAGTCAACGAGTTCGTTAAGAGGCGTCATCAAAGATGCGTCGGGAGCTTCCGTCCCCGACAGCGCGGTCACGCTGATCGATAAAGCAACGGGGACATCGCGAAAGGTACTTTCCGACAGCGCCGGCCTGTATCAACTCCTGCAGGTCCCGCCAGGTACCTACGACCTGACAGTGGAGAAAACCGGCTTCTCGATTCTCACCCGGAAGGACATCACGCTCGAGGTCAACGTCCCTTCCACACTCGATTGCCTCCTCGAAGTGGGCTCCGTCGGCAGCACGGTGAGCGTCGAAGCCGAGGCCAGCCAGGTGAACACGGTCGACGGGACGCTCGGCAACGCCTTCCAGGAAAAGCAGGTCCAGGAACTGCCGCTGCAGACCAGAAATGTCGTGGAACTGCTGAGTATTCAGCCCGGCGTTACGCAGACAGGTGAAGTGCTTGGCGCGCGCCGCGACCAGAACAACATCACGCTCGACGGCGTCGACGTCAACAACAATCAGACATCGGGGATTACAAGTGCGCTGAACAACGGCTCGCAGTCCGGTTTCGGCACGACCGGCGCAAACGGAAACACACCCGGCTTCAACGCCGCGCTGCCCGTTCCGCTGGAGTCGGTTGAAGAGTTTCGTGTGACCGTCGCCGGCCAGACCGCGGACGAAGGCCGTTCGTCCGGTGGCCAGGTGGCGCTGATCACGCGCAGCGGCACCAACGTCATTCACGCATCGGCATACGAATACAACCGCAATACGCTGCTCGCCGCGGACGATTTCTTCAACAATCAGGCGGGCGTGCCGCGCTCCCCGCTGGTGCGCAATCAGTTCGGAATCGCCATCGGCGGCCCGATCAAAAAGAACAAGCTTTTCCTGTTCGCGAACTGGGAGCGGCGTATCGACGCCAGCTCCACCCCCGAGACCGCCAATGTGCCCAGCTCCACTCTACGTCAGGGCGAACTGCTGGCTCAGCTCAGCAACGGCAGCTCGACGATTGTTCAGACCTTCACGCCCGCCCAGGTGCAGCAGATCGATCCGTTGGGACTCGGCTTCAGCCCCGCGATGAAGACCTATCTGAATTCGTTCCCGGTGGGGAACGATCCCGCCCTCTCGCTGGACAACAATCTCAACTTCAACACGCTTCGCTTCAACGCGCCGCTCGATCTCGACCAGAACGCCTACGTGGCGAAGATGGACTACAACATCGATCAGGCCGGAAAACACAAATTCTCCATTCGCGGCACTCTGAACGGCGCATCGCAGGATCTTACAGGCGCGCCATATCCTGGGAGCCAGCCCGCCCAGATCCTGCTCGATAACAGCAAGGGTCTGGCAGCCAACTATACCTGGATCATCACGCCCTCTCTGATCAATTCGGTGAAATATGGCATCACCCGCCTGGGTTTGAACGAATCGGGCGCGCTGGGGACCGAGCTCTCTTTTTCCGGCATCACGTCGCCGGTGAACTACGGCCTGCGTCCGTCGATCCAGCTTATGCCGACCACCAACGTTGCCGACGACCTCACCTGGATCAAAGGGAAGCATACTATCACCGCCGGCGTGAACTTCCGTTTCATCCGGAACACACACGACAACTACGTCAATTCGTTCCCGTCATACTCGTTCAGCCGGAATACGCTGGGCGGTCTCGGCGGCGACGCAACCACCGCCGTGGAGAACTTCGCCAATCAACTGCTCGGAACTTCGGGCTACAAGCTGACTCAGGCCGAAGCGGTGCAGGAAGGGCTGGGCGACCTGCTCGGCCTGATCAACCAGTACGACGCCACTTATCAGTACACGAAATCCGGCTCGGTCATTCCCTTCGGCACGCCCGCCGCGCGGGAATACGCAACCAACGAATACGAAGAGTATGTCACCGATTCCTGGCGCATCCGTCCCGACCTTACGGTTACCGCCGGATTGCGTTACAGCAATTCGACACCGCCGTGGGAAGTCAACGGCACCGAAGTTGTCACCACCGTTCCGCTGCAGAACTATTTTGCCAGCCGCGTTGCGGCCATGAACGCCGGTATTCCCAACAATCAGATTCCGGACGGATCGCTCACTTACGCTCTGGGGGGCCCCGCGAACGGCAAACCCGGCTGGTTCTCACGCGACAATCTGGACTTCGGACCGCGCGCTTCCATCGCCTGGGCGCCGGACAAAAACGATAGCTGGATCACCAAACTGATGGGCAAGGGAAGCGTCATTCGCGGCGGATACGCCATGGTCTACGACCAGTACGGACAAGACATGGTGTTCAACATCGACCAGAGCGGCTCGCCCGGTCTCGCCAGCAGCGTGACGCAGCCGATCAATACCAACTTCACCACCTCACCGCGCTACGGCAGCACGCTGCCGCCTCTCCCGACGGCGCCGCAGGGCGGATTCCCGTTCACCCCGCCAACCATCACGGGCGGATTCGACGAAGGCGTGGGCGTTGCCTCCAACCTGAAGGCGCCTTACTCGCATGTCTTCAACGCGAACTATGCCCGGCCGCTTCCCGGCAACATGGTCCTCGAAGTCGGCTACTCCGGCCGCCTCTACCGGCGGGGTCTCGTACAGCAGGATTTCGATCAGCCGCTGACCAATTTCCTCGATACCAAATCCGGCACAACCTGGTCCCAGGCGGTCGGAGTGCTGCACAACGACTATCTGGCCGCGGGTCAGAACTATGGCGCGATCAACAATGTGCCGTTCATTCAGGACATGTTCCCCGGCCTCGCGAACGCCTTCGTGCCCGGGAGCGCGACTCAGAATTATTACTACGGTTGGATCGTCATCAACGGCCTCAGCGACGAAGACAACCTGAACCTGATGGATCGCCAGCGGATTTCCGGAACCAACAAGTGCTACACGGTGACCGGATGCAATACCTTTTATCCGCTGCAGGCTGCCGGCCTCCCGACGTGGACCAACAACGCTTACGCGGATTACAACGCGTTGACGATCACACTTCGGCATCGGCTTTCGAAGGGCTTCTCCTTTGACTTCAATTACACCTGGTCGCACTCGATCGACAACTCGTCGGGCGCCGAATCCGGGGCGGGGCAGACCGGAGCCGTTCTCCAGAACGCCTTCAACATCAATTCGTTTCGCGGTTCATCCGACTTTGACGAGCGCCACAACATTACCGCCGACGCTCTTTACGAACTTCCCTTCGGAAAGGGCAGAATGCTCTTCAAAGACAGCGGCAGGTTCGTGGATGCGCTTATCGGCGGATGGGAGGCGACAACAATCGTCCGCTACCACTCGGGACTGCCTTCGACGATCAGCGCCGGGGGCGTCTATCCGACCAACTATGAAATCAGCGCCCTGGCGAGCCCGCTTCCCGGCGCGCCGAATAACTTCGGGAACTACATCGACAACAATGGCGTGCCGAGTCTGTTTCCCAACACGTCGGCGGCGGGAAAATACTTCCAGCAGTCCGGCGGAACAACCGGTGAAAGAGCGCTCGTCCGGCTGCCGGGGATGTTTAACGTGGATCTCGCGATCATGAAATCGTTCGCGCTTCCCTGGGAGGGACACCGGCTGCAGTTCCGCGCTGAAGCGTTCAATGCCTTCAACCATGTGAACCTCTACAATCCGATTCTGGATATCAATAACACCGCGCAGTTCGGTGAATTCCAGAACGCGATGCCCGCGCGGGTCATGCAGCTCAGCATGCGGTACTCTTTCTAACAATCCGCTTCAGGCGATTAAATGGAACAGAGCCGCCCGGCTCCCTCGAATCTGAGGAACCGGGCGGTTTTTTTGTTTCTTGTATCTAACCGGACTGCCTGGTAAACGTATTCCCTTCGCAGAATGCGTTTTTCTGATAGGATTGCGTTGTGTTTGGCGGGCACCATGTCGGTGCCCCGGACCGTGTGGTGTCCATGACGACGATTCGATTTCTTGCCCTGTCGGCAATGTCGGCTCTATGCTGCGTGCATCCGGCCCTCGCCGCTCAAGCTCCGCTGGCCGTTTATTACTCCTTCGACACAGCCCCTCCCGCGGATCTGTTTACGGAAATGCAGTCTGAATTGGGCCGCATTCTGGCGCCGTCGGGAGTGCGTGCCGCCTGGCGCGCGATTGACGCCCCGCGCGACGGCAGAGAGGATTTTCCCGGGATCGTGGTTTTGCATTTCCGCGGCCGGTGCGATTTGAAGGGCGCCGCCGGCAACAGCGAACCCGACCCGGCCGGCAGGACGCTGGCAGAGACGGAACTCATCGACGGCCACATACTTCCCTTCGGCGCCGTGGACTGCGATAAGGTTCGCGCCTTCATCGCGCCTGTTCTGAAGTCGATTCCCGCCGGGGACCAGGCCGCTGCACTGGGTCGCGCACTCGCACGCGTCAGCGCGCACGAGATTTATCACATGCTCGCGGGAACGGAGACGCACGCCAGAAAGGGCATCTTCCGGGCAGCACATTCGCGGACGGATCTGACAGCCGCCACTTTCTCGTTCGCGGCGCCGGAGAGCAGCCGGCTGCGGGCCTGGCTCGAGAGGCAATCGCCGTCCGAACCGGCCGTGGAGACCGCGGTATCCGGGTCTGTCCCGGTATCGGGAGACTCCGCGTTTACCGCGCCGGAGCCCGAGCCCGCGGGCCTGGCAGGGCGATAACAATCGTGGCGCGGACGATCGTTTTCTGTCGTCCGCGTTTGTCTCTAACTCGAAGATGGCAGGCCACGGACTGACGATGGCCTGCCCCACGCGGGTCTCCTGCTACTTCGGCCAGATGGTGAAATCGCGCAGCGCATAGCGAACCGCGTGATCGCCCATCGGCTTCAGCGCCTCGTTCAATTCGACCAACTGCGCGTGCGAGAGTTCCAGCACATGCTCCTCCGGTTGGTACTTCGTTCCGACCGGGTAATCCACAAATGGCGTGCTCGACTCCTCGACGTGGCATCCGAGCACATGCGCCACCGGCTTGTCGTGGGTGAAATCCACCAGCCGCTGGATACTGGCCTTGAATGCCGGGAAATCCGCAACGTAGAGCCGGCCGGGATACAGCGTATCGCCGGTCAGCAGAACACCGGTGCGCCGATCGTAAAATGCCACGCTGAACGGCTGATGCCCGGGGATCGCCAGCACGTCCAGCACGCGTCCGCCGAGATCTATCGAACCGCGATCGGCGGGCCAGTTCGCGATGCCATAGAACTTCTGCGTTCCCTCCACCGAACGCGGAACCATGGTCACGTTGGGTTTGCCCGCGAACTGCGCGTCTCCTTCAATGTGATCGCCATGCCCGTGCGAATGCGCCACTACGAGAGGAATCGATGAGCGCCCGTTGCGCCTGCACCATTCCGCGACGGTCTGGTTCACGATTTCCCCGACGTTAGTCTCACCGGCGCCGGTATCCTGCAACAACGCCCGGTCCTTGCCGAAGAAAAGATATAAGAACGGCTTTTCGTAATTCGTGCAGCCGGATTCGCGAATGATATATAGGTCGGGGTTGTAGGCGTGCACCTGCCATTTCGGCACGATGGAGCAGTCGGGGCCGCCGGTGATCCAGTGTGCCGGGAACACTCCGCGTTCGAGGCCGGCGCCGTTCGGCTCCGACGCCTGACCCGCGGCGATGCCCGCCAAAAGCACGGTGGCGGCGGCAATCTTAGTGATTGTCATGAATCAACCAGTGGGGGCGGACGATCGTTTTTCGTCGTCTGCCACCTTGGCGGCGTCCCAAGGCCCGACAGACCACAAAAAACGATGGTCTGACCCCACGAAGCGGCACGCAAAAGTGCGCGCGCCACGTCGCCCCTTAGCCGCCGAATTCAGCCATTTCGAGTTCAAGCCGTCCTCCCAAAGCCGCTGCTTCGACCGCTTTCATGAGCCGGTCGAGTTCCTCGCGGCGCGGATAGCCGGACGCCGTCCTGATCGACTCGGGAATCTCGGCATCGAGCGTTACGCGCGCGCATGCGGCGGCCGATTCTTTGCCCAGCACGATCACCCGCGTCCCGAGATAAATCGCTTCGGCGATATTATGCGTGACGAACAAAATGGTGGTGCCGGTCTCGCGCCAGAGTGTTCGCACCAGCCGCTGCATATCGGTGCGGGTGGCCGGATCGAGCGCGCTGAACGCTTCGTCCATGAGCAGTATCCTCGGCTTCATGATGAGGGCCTGCGCGATCGCGACCCGCTGCTGCATGCCGCCCGAGAGCTGATCCGGATATTTGCCCGCATCGGACTCCTGCAATCCCATTTGCCGCAGGTATCCATAAGCGGCCTGGCGCAATTCGGCGCGGCGGCGCAGGAAGCGGGGCGTCAGGCGGCCCCAAAGCCCGAACTCCTCCGTCTCGGGGCCGAACGTGATGTTGTCGAGCACCGTCTTATCGGGAAACAGCGAATACTTCTGGGGGACGTAGCCGCGATGCCGGTCGGGCCGCGGAAGTTCGCGGCCTTCGATCAGAATGCGTCCGCTGGTGGGGCGTTCGGCCCCGAGGACCAGGCGCAGCATGGTCGACTTGCCGCACCCGGTCTGGCCGCAAACCGCGACAAACTGGCCCTCGACGATCCCGAGGTCGAGATGCTCCAGGACCTTCTTGGGAGCATGCCCGCGGACCGGATACTCCACGCAGAGATCTTCGAGATGGATGAGTTCCTTCATGCTTTCCGGAACCTAGGTTTCTCTGAACCAGGGATGCAGCCTCCGATTGATCACGCGCATCGAGAGATCCACCAGAAACAGCAGCAGCGCCACCCACATCACATAAGGAATAATCACGTTCATCGCCATATTCCGCCGCAGCAGCGCAATGCGGAATGCAAGCCCGTTCTGCGAAGCGATCATTTCGCCCGCAAAAAGGAACAGCATCACCGGTTTCAGGTTGAGCCGAATGCTGTTGATCACGCGCGGCAGAATTTGTTTGAGCACGATCCGGTAGGCCACGCCGAAATCGCGCGCACCCAGCGTAAAGCCCTTCACGATTTGCTCCGGAGGCACGCTCTTCGTGAGGTTGAAGGTGTCGAGAATGATGGTGGGCGTGACGCCTATCACGATCAGCATGATTTTCGACAGTTCGTCGATGCCGAACGCAATGAAGAGAATCGGCAGAACGGAGAGCGCGATGATTTTGTCGAAGAACAAAATAAACCGCAAGAAAAATGTGCCGATCACCGGAAACAGGCCCATATGCAGGCCCAGCACGACGGCGGGAACGAGAAGCAGCATCGCCCATGCGAAGCGTTTGGCGCTGGCGACGGTGTCGGTCCACAGCATGCTGTGAAAAACGCGTGTGACGAGGGATGGATTGGTGTTCTCCGGGTCGGCCGCCGCGTCGTCATCCGGCTTCAGAACGGCGTCGGCGAAGCCACGCGCCATCTGCGCGAGCGAGGGTGCGACCTTGTCTTCGGGGTTGTCGATATGGCGGGTGCGCGCGGTGTTCAGGTAGAGAGCAATTCCGGCCGCGAAGAGAAACCAGGAGAGTCCCCAAGTGGCAATTCGGTTCGGACGGGCGTCGATGCGGAACACCATCAGAGCTTGCCCTCCGCGGCCATCTGCATATAAGAGGCGTCGAAGCGCAGCCGGATGCGGTCCGCTTTGCCCTGCACGGCGTTACCGGGATAGCTCACGGCCACGTCGTCGACCGACTTCGTGTGTTCACCCAGCAGGCCATGCGTGAAGCAGAACTGGCGCACCAGGTTCATCTTCTGCTGAAAATCCGGCGCGAGGGTGAAATCGACAGCCGACTGCGGCGTCGCAAAGAGATGAGTGGTGCCGAGCATCTCTTTATAGGACTCGAGCGTATCCTGCGAGCCTTCGGCGATCCCCTGGAGAACCTTGTCGGTTTCGGGGCCCTGGCCCGTCATGAGCTTCGTAGTTTCGTACCAGGCGCCGGCGAGCGCTTTGGCGAAGCGTTGTCCGGAGCCGTCGGGGCGCTTCAGAATGTCAGTCCGGACGACCATCAAATCCACGATTTCACCGGGAATCTGCGAGGAGTTGAAAATCACCTTCACCCCTTTCGTCTTTGCGATCTGAGAGACCATCGGCTTCCAGGTCACCACCGCGTCCTGGGAAGAATCGCTGATGAATGCCGTCGCGATGTCGGAGTCCGACGTGTTGACAAGCTTCACGCGTTTGATCTGGTTTTCCTGCCCATTGATTGTCAGGGCACGTTCGAAAAGGTATTGCGACACGGTCTTCTCAACGAGCAACACCTTGCGGCCGGGTAGCTGCGGAATGGTGAGATCGCGACGCACCAGCAGCGCGTCGTTGCCATTCGAGTAGTCGCCAGTAATGATCGAGGTGGTATCGATGCCGGCTGCCGCCGGCATATCGAGCGCCTCCATATTCGTCATCGCGCAGGCGTCGATGTTCTTCGCCACAAAGGCATCGAGGGACGGCGCATAATCGAATCGCTGGACTCGAATGGCAACGTTGTATTTATCAGCCCATTTTTTAAGAATGCCGGACTTAGCCATGTAGTAGTACGGATTCCATCCAACATAGACGGACCATCCTACGGTAAAAGAGGGTTTCTCGGCGGCCGGAGTCAATCCGGCAAAGGAAGTTAGTAAGAGAATAAGAATCGCGGGACGCATCCGGGCTCCAATCGCTTCTCCACAAACGTTGTGGACGGAGGCCGACGGGGGCCAGGTACCTTACGGCAGGAATTCTGATTGTAGCCCAGCAGCGGGCCGCCTGAAGGCTCCGCCCACAAGGAATTTCTTATAGGTCTTAGCAGCAAATCGTTATTGCAGGGCCTCCGCGCGGTCTGCGATCATACGGGCATGCTGATCCTGCCGCGGGACTCCGCCGAACGCAAGATCGCGATCCACGTGCTCCTCCGCCTCACCCGGATGGACGTTTGCTGCGGCCCCCCTCCCCGTTAGTTTTCCCGCATCGTTGAACCCGGTGAGGGTTTTTCCCTTTTCACCGTTTTTTACAGGAGTTGTCACGTCATGTCCGTTCTATGGGAAGACACAATCCAGGCAGGCGCCAGTTGGTCGCTGCTGCTGCGGCGCGGCAACGAACTGCGCCTTGAAGACACGGGCGGCGGCGCCAATGTCGCGGCCCTGTTCTACAACTACGAATGCCCGGTCGAGCGCTACAACATGCCGGATACTCTGAAAGCCCAGCACACCGCGCACCTCACGCGGGGGTTCGTGCTTTACTCCGACATGGGGCGGATTCTGTGCTCGATCACGGACGATACGCGGGGCTGGCATGATCCCCTGGGCGGTCACAACGACGCACACGCCGTACGCGAAAAATATGGTCCATCCAGCTACCAGAAACAGCGAAACGCCTGGCACAGGAATACGCGGGACAACCTCCTGGCGGAACTGGGGAAATATGGCCTCGGGCTGCGCGATCTGTCGCCGAACGTCAATTTCTTCAACAAGGTGGTGGTGGGAAATGACGGGTCGATGGAGTTCGCCCCAGGCAATCCGAGGCCCGGCGATTCCGTTACTCTGCGCGCCGAGATGAACCTGCTGGTGATCCTCGATACGGGCCAGCACCCGCTCGATCCAAATCCGCAATATGCGCCGAAGCCGGTGAGGTTTTCCGTCGGCAAAGCGGCAGCCGTCGCAGCGGACGACCCGTGCCGTCTGTCTCGGCCGGAGAACGACCGCGGTTTCATCAACACGGAAAGGTATTTCCTGTGACCGAAAGCGCATTCAAACCCGAAAACGCCATCTACGACGAAACCGTACTCGCGGGGGACGGCTGGATTCGCGAAATCAAGGCCGGGCAGTTCTTCCGTATCGTCGACCTGGAAGGAAACCAGGCGGTCGACACGCTTTTTTACAACGCGCGCGAGACCTCAGAGCGGTACAGCGCCACCGACACGATCACGGGGCAGCGTAATATCTATCTGACGACGGGCACGAAGCTTCTTTCCAATCTGCACAATCCGATGCTTACGATCGTCGCCGATACCTGCGGCCGCCACGACACGCTGGGGGGGGCATGCGCCGTCGAAAGCAATCAGGTTCGTTATGCTATCGAGAAGCGGCATATGCACGCATGCCGAAATAGTTTTCTGAAGGCGATTTCAGATCCCGTCTGGAATTTGACCAAACGCGACATTACCGCCAATATCAACTTTTTCATGAACGTGCCGGTGACTCCGGAAGGGAAATTGACCTTCGAGGACGGCATCTCGAATCCGAAGAAGTATGTGGAAATGCGCGCCGAAATGGATGTGATCGCGGTGATCAGCAACTGCCCGCAGCTCAATAATCCCTGCAATGGATACGATCCGACGCCGATTCAGGTGCTGATCTGGAGTCCGGGTACTTAAGTTGTTCTCGAAAGTCCTCATCGCGAATCGGGGAGCCATCGCGTGCCGTATCATCCGCACGCTGGACCGGCTGGGGATTCGCTCGGTGGCGGTCTATTCCGAGGCCGACCGCCATTCCCTGCACGTTTCGCAGGCGGGAGAAGCAGTGCTATTGGGACCGGCGCCCGCTTCGGCGAGTTATCTCGATATAGCAAAGATTCTCGACGCCGCTCGCGTGACCGGCGCCGAGGCTATTCATCCGGGCTATGGTTTTCTGAGCGAAAATGCCGCGTTCGCCGAGGCATGCGAGAGCGCCGGTATCGCTTTTGTGGGACCCACGCCGGCCCAGATGCGGGCGTTCGGCCTGAAGCATACGGCGCGTGAACTTGCACAAGCGAACAATGTGCCGCTGCTGCCAGGTACGTCCCTGCTGGCGAGCGCGGAGGAGGCGCGGTCGGCAGCGGTCGCCATCGGATTTCCGGTGATGATCAAGAGCACCGCGGGCGGGGGCGGTATCGGCATGCGTTTGTGCCGCGCAGAATCGGAGGTGTTGGAAGCTTTTGCCGCCGTCGCGCGCACAAGCCAGGCGAGCTTCAGGGACAGTGGTATTTTCCTCGAAAAATTCGTCGAACGCGCCCGCCACATAGAAGTGCAGATTCTCGGGGATGGCCGCGGCGAAGTGATTGCGCTTGGTGAGCGCGACTGCTCGGTGCAGCGCCGGAATCAGAAAGTCATTGAAGAGACGCCTGCGCCGGGACTGCCGGAGAGTATCAGGGCGCGGCTGATCGAATGCGCGGTGCTGCTGGGCAAGGCAGTGAAATATCGCTCGGCCGGAACGGTGGAGTTCGTTTACGATGCGGACACCAATGAGTTCTACTTCCTCGAAGTCAACACGCGCTTGCAGGTAGAGCACGGTGTCACCGAAGAAGTCACCGGGCTCGATCTTGTCGAATGGATGCTGCGCATTGCAGCCGGGAGCGGACTGGCCGGGCTCGCATGGCATCCGCGCGGGCATTCGATTCAGGTGCGCATATACGCCGAAGATCCGGGCAAGAACTTTCAGCCCTGCGCGGGATTGTTGACCGAGGTTGAATTTCCCCCGAGCGCGAGAGTCGAAACCTGGATCGAACGGGGCACCGGCGTCACGGCATTCTACGACCCTTTGCTCGCCAAGATCATCGTGCATGGCTCTGATAGAGACGACGCGCTGGCGAAACTGCAGGCCGCGCTCGCCGAAACGCGGCTGGCCGGAATCGAGACTAATCTCGAATACCTGCGGCAGGTGGCGGGGAGCGACGGCTTTGCGCTGGGCGGCGTTATTACGCGATTCCTGAATAGTTTTCCCTATCGCTGCCGTACCGTCGAAGTTCTTGAAGGCGGCACCATGACGACCGTGCAGGATTACCCCGGGCGTCTTGGTTACTGGAATGTGGGCGTGCCGCCCTCCGGCCCGATGGACTCGCTTTCGTTTCGTTTGGGAAACCGGTTGCTCGGCAACGAAGAAGGGGCGGCGGGGCTGGAATGCACGGTCTCCGGTCCCACGCTGCGATTCCACTTCGAAACCGAAGTTGTCCTCGCCGGCGCCGATTTTGCCGCGCGGCTCGACGGCTTGCCGATCCCGCTGTGGGAAATTGTTCGGGTGCGCGAGGGTTCGTTGCTGGAACTTGCCGGGTCCCAAGGGGCAGGTGTGCGCGCCTACATTCTGTTCCGCGGTGGCCTCGACGTGCCCTTGTATCTGGGCAGCGCCAGCACGTTCACGTTGGGCCGATTTGGCGGGCACGCGGGTCGGGCGCTGCGCATCGGTGATGTTCTGCATGTTCGTACTGAACAACAACGCAACGCGCCTGGCGGGCGCATGTCGCCGCCGGAAATAACCCTGCCGGAAATCACAAACGACTGGCGAATCGGCGTGACATATGGGCCGCATGGGGCGCCGGACTTCTTCACCCCCGCCGACATCCGCGAATTCTTCGCGACCTCGTGGCGGGTTCACTACAACTCCAGCCGTACCGGCGTGCGTCTGATAGGCCCCAAACCCGAATGGGCGCGCCGCGATGGCGGCGAAGCCGGCCTGCATCCTTCTAACATTCACGACAACGCTTACGCCATCGGGGCTGTCGATTTCACCGGCGACATGCCCGTGATTCTCGGACCCGACGGACCCAGCCTCGGTGGTTTCGTTTGTCCGGCCGTCATTGTGGAGGCTGAACTCTGGAAGATGGGGCAACTGCGCCCCGGCGACTCAGTCCGATTCGTGCGCCTCACAAACGAAGACGCAATCGTACACCGCATGCCGTCGATCGTCTGCCGCGCATCGGGCGACCGCTATCTGCTGATCGAATACGGCGAGCCCGTGCTCGATCTCAACCTTCGTTTCCGCGTGCAGGAGCTGTTGCAGTGGTTCGAGCGTGAGAAGCCCGCCGGCATCATCGATCTGACTCCCGGCATCCGGTCCCTGCAGGTTCACTACGACAGCGGGAAGCTATCGCGGGCGCAGTTGCTGACCTTGCTGGATCGCGCGGAATCGTCGCTCCCCGCGCTCGACGATTTAACCATCCCCACCCGCACCGTGCATCTGCCGCTGTCCTGGGACGATCCGGCCACGCGCCTCGCGATCGAAAAATACATGCAGTCGGTGCGGCCGGATGCGCCCTGGTGCCCGAGCAATATCGAGTTCATCCGCCGCATCAACGGGCTCGATTCGGTGGAGGACGTGAAGTGGATCGTCTTCGATGCCAGTTATCTGGTGCTCGGCCTGGGCGATGTCTACCTGGGCGCGCCCGTCGCGACGCCGCTTGATCCACGCCACCGTTTGGTGACGACGAAATATAATCCCGCGCGCACCTGGACCGCCGAAAATTCCGTCGGCATCGGCGGCGCGTACCTTTGCGTATATGGTATGGAGGGTCCCGGCGGATACCAGTTCGTCGGCCGCACCGTGCAGATGTGGAATACCTGGCGGACCACGAAAGAGTTCGCCGCCGGCACTCCCTGGCTGCTGCGCTTTTTCGATCAGATTCGGTTTTATCCGGTTGAGGCTGAGGAATTGCTCGCTATGCGCGACGATTTCCTGCACGGGAAGTTTCATCCGCGCATAACGGCGGAGGAGTTCCGTCTGCGCGAGTATCACGCCTTCCTCGATGGCATCCGCGCTGAAACGCAGGTCGCGAAAGCACGTCAGCAGACGGCATTCGAAGCCGAGCGCGAGCGCTGGAAGGAGGCCGGCCTCGATCGCGAGATCGAAGTTTCGGCGGAAGAAGCAGCGCCGGTGGAGCGCGCCGTGCCCGAGGGTTGCCGGGCCATTCACTCGCCAGCGCACGGCAGCATTTGGAACGTCGCGGTCAAGCCAGGCGATCGGGTCACGCCGGGGCAGCGCCTCGTAATCGTGGAATCGATGAAAATGGAAATCGCCGTGTCGGCGCCGCAGGGCAGCACTGTTGTCGAGATACTCTGTGCTCAGGGCGCTCAGGTATCGGCTGGTCAGAATCTGATGTTTGTACGGCCGGAGAATTTATGAGATTCGATCTGGCGTCCTTGAAGGCAGGCTATCGGGAAGGCCGTTTCACGCCTGCCGATGTGGTCCGCGAAGCGTCGAAACGTATTTGCGACTACAGCACGCAGCCGGTTTGGATTCACCGGATTCCGGAAGCCGAATGCATCGCGCGCGCCGAAGCGCTCGGCCCTTTTCGCGAAGACCTGCCGCTCTACGGCATCCCGTTCGCGATCAAGGACAATATCGATCTGGCCGGAGTGCCAACTACCGCCGGCTGTCCCGATTACACCTATATGCCCGCGGAGTCCGCCACCGTGGTCGCGCGACTGATCGATGCGGGTGCGATCCCGCTGGGCAAGACCAATCTGGATCAGTTTGCCACGGGCCTCGTGGGAACGCGTTCCCCGTACGGCGCCTGTTCGAGCGTGTTCGATGAACGCTACATCTCGGGCGGTTCCAGTTCCGGTTCCGCCGTCGCGGTAGCAGCCGGATTGGTTTCGTTCTCGCTGGGTACCGACACGGCCGGTTCGGGCCGTGTGCCGGCGGCATTCAACGGCATCGTCGGTCTTAAGCCGACCCGAGGCGCACTGAGTACGAAAGGCGTGGTGCCAGCCTGCCGCACCCTCGATTGCGTTTCCATCTTCGCTCTGAATTGCGCCGACGCCGCGAAGGTATTCGATGCCGCACAGGGGTTCGATTTCGCGGATCCATACTCGCGTCCTACGGGTCAAAGAAAATCCTGGCCGGAGAAAGGCTTCAGGTTCGGCGTCCCGTCGGACGAATGGCTCCGTTTTTTCGGCGATGAATCTTCGGAAGCGGCATTTCGCGAAGCCGTGCGGAACATGGAGGCGCTGGGCGGCATCCGCACTCCCATCAACTACAGCTTGTTCAACGAAGCCGCGCTTCTGCTCTATTCCGGCCCATGGGTCGCCGAACGTCTGGCGGCGATCCGGGAATTTCTCGCGGTTCACCCCGATGCGCTGCACCCGGTCACCGCACGGATCATCAAAGGCGCCGCGAACCTGACCGCCACCGATACATTCGAAGCGTTCTACAAACTCGCGGCGATCCGGCGCGCAACGGAACCCGCCTGGGAGCGGATGGATTTCATGCTCCTGCCCACCGCGGGCACGCACTATACGCACGCGGAGGTGGAAGCCGAACCCATCGCCGCCAACACAAATCTCGGCTACTACACGAATTTCGTCAATCTGCTGGATCTCGCGGCGGTCGCGGTTCCCGCCGGTTCTCGAAGCGACGGGATGCCCTTCGGAGTAACGTTGATCGGCCCCGCATGGTCCGAGGAGGCACTGCTCCGCGCCGCGAAATCGTACTGCCCCGCGGGCTATGTACCGCTGGCGGTATGCGGCGCGCACTTAAGCGGGGAGCCTTTGAACTACCAACTCGTCAACGCCGGAGCCTTTTTGATCGAGTCCTGCCGCACGGCGCCGGAATACCGTTTCTACGCGCTGCGCGGCACTGTGCCGCCGAAACCTGGTCTCGTTTACTCACCAGCGAGCGGAGCGGCCATCGAGGTGGAAGTGTGGGCCGTACCCGAAGCCGCGTTCGGCGCTTTTGTGGCCGCGGTGCCTCCCCCGCTCGGTATCGGGACGTGCACGCTCGAAAGCGGCCGCAAAGTGAAATCATTCATCTGCGAACCATATGCGCTGACCGATGCCGAAGAAATCACTGAACTCGCCGGCTGGCGGGCGTACAGGAAGAGAGTGAACGAAAAATGATGCGAATTCCGATAGGTTTTGTAATCCTTTTGAGCCTTGCCTCGGCGGCGGAGAAGAAGACGAAGACGCAGGACGCCGCGCCCAAAGTGGGTGTCAAAACTCCCGGCGTCCAAATTCCGTTCGCCAGTCTGAAAGCCGAAGCGGAATTCGAGGCTCCGGGCAAACCCGATTGGATCTTCTTTGCGACTTCCGTTTACGCGCCGGGCAAAGACTCAATCGAGAAAATCGATCCGAAGACGAACAAGAAAGGCGACCCGATCACTGGGTTAAGTAAACCCTGCGGCGGCATGGCGTCGGCCTTCGACAGTCTTTGGGCTCCGCTTTGCGGCACATCATCGGGGGAGGGGAGGGGGCTCGCTAAAATCAACGCCAAAACATTCAAGGTAACGGCGACAATCGCAACTGGTGTGTCCAGCATGCGCGGCGTCATTGCATCCACCCCCGACAGTATATGGATGCTGACCGACGACAAGACCACGCTTTCGCGCATCGATCCGGAGCAGAACCAGGTCGTCGGCGAACTCCGCCTTCCGGCCGGATGCCGCAGCCTGATCTTCGGCGAAACCTCCCTGTGGGTTGCCTGCCCTGACAAGAACAAGGTTCTGCGGATCAATCCGGCAACCAATCTCGTCGATAAGTCGATCGAAGTTTCCGCAGAACCCGAAGCCCTGGCAATCGGCGCAGGCTCGGTGTGGGCGCTCTGCCGAAAAGATGGCAAGATTGATCGCATCGATCCCAAGACGGAGAAGGTCTCGAAAACCATCGAGCTTGGAGTGCCGGGCGCGGAGGGTGAACTCGCCTTCGGCGACGGCTATTTGTGGGTCACCCAGACCAGGGTCACTCAAACCAGGGTGACTCAAACCGACTTTCCGCTGGCGCGCGTGGACGTCAAGTCCGAGACCGTCCTGCAACAGTTCAACGGCGAAGGCGGCGGCGCGATGGCGCTCTCTCCAGGTGCTATCTGGTTGTCAAACATCAAAGCGGGCACCCTTTGGCGCATCGACATGAAGCGGGTCTTTACAACCATCCCGGAATAAGGAGACACGGAATGCAGAAGATTTTTCTAATCGCCGCAGGTGTTTCGCTGGGGATCCTCCTCTATGCCCAGCAAACTGAAAAAAAGGGCCCAAAACGTCCGCCACCGCCTGGCATTCCCGCCGTGCAGCGCGCGATGTCCACCATCAAGCCGCTCGCCATCTTCGACGCCGAAAGCGGCACACCGGACTGGCAGGTGCTCACCGACGATGCGGTCTGGGTGGCGAACGGACCGCGCAACGCCATTCACCGGCTCGATGTGAAGGCGAACAAAATCGCGGCCACGATTACCGTCGGGAAAAAACCTTGTTCGGGGCTTACCGCCGGATTCGGCAGCGTGTGGTCGCCCAGCTGTGGCGACAAAACCCTGGTGCGGGTCGACATCGGGACCAATACCGTGGTGGCGACGATCCCCGTGGGTCCCGCGGAAAGCGAGGGCGGGATCGCGGCCAGCGATGATGCTGTCTGGCTGGTTACCGATCGGGCCGGCAAGCTCTCGCGCATCGATCCGAAAACCAACATGGTAGCCGCGACCGTCGACGTTCCCGCCGGCTCGGCCGCCGTTCAATATGGCGACGGCGCCGTCTGGGTAACCACTCCCGCGAAGAACATGCTGACGCGCGTCGATGTGAAAACGAATAAAGTCACCGACTCCATCCCGGTCGGTCCCGAGCCGCGTTTTGAAACCTTCGGCGCAGGCGCCGCCTGGACCCTGAATCAGGGCGATGGAACCATCTCGCGCGTGGATACGAAAAGCCGAAAGGTGATCGCGACCGTGACGACGGGGCTTCCGGGCGAGGGCGGCGAAATCGCGTACGGACTGGACCACGTCTGGGCCACACTGTTCCGGATTCCGATTACGGAGATCGATCCGGAAACCAACACTGTCATTCGGCAGTGGGTCGGCGACGGCGGCGATTCCATCCGCGCCGGACACGGCTCGGTGTTCCTTTCCAACCTGCGCGCGCACACCATCTGGCGCATTGATCCGAAGCAGTTATAAATGGTATCCTCATAGCGTTGTTTTCCTGGGCCTGGTAGCCCACACTTCCCCCGTCCGCGTTTCATCATTTTGGCGCACAGTCGGCGCCGATTTTCACATCCGAACCGTTTTGAGACAGTCAGGGGAGTATGTTCCGTTCGTCACAAATTTTTATTGCCGTTCCGTTCCTGCTGGCGGCTTATCCGCTTGCCGCCCAGACCGTAAATGCGGGCACACCGGAATTCTTCGAGACCAGGATTCGCCCGATTCTGGCAAACAACTGTTTCGGCTGCCACACCAATTCACAGCTGGGCGGTCTGCGCCTCGATACCCTGGAAGGGATGAAGAAGGGCGGCAAACGAGGCCCGGCCGTCGTGGTGGGCGATCCCGACAAGAGCCTTCTGATCAAAGCGATCCGCCAAACCGATTCCGATCTGAAGATGCCCTACGGCGGCAAACTCAGGGCGAGCGAAGTCGCCGATCTCGAAGCGTGGGTCAAAGCCGGGGCCGCGTGGCCCGCCAGTACCGCGGCCGCGGTCACGGCGAGCAAAGACGGCAAGTATGTGATTTCTCCCGAGCGCCGCAACTTCTGGTCGTTCCTGCCGCTCCAGCAGCCCGCCGAGCCCGCCGTGAAAGATACCAAATGGGCCAGGACCAGTATCGACCGGTTCGTTCTCGCGCGGCTGGAGCAGGAGGGCCTCAAGCCGGTCGCTCCCGCGTCGAAACACGATCTGCTGCGCCGTGCTTATCTCGATCTCACCGGCCTGCCGCCCACACCCGATGATTTTGCGGCTTTTGAAAAGGACAATTCACCGGACGCTTTCGCGAAGGTGGTTGACAAACTTCTTGCTTCGCCGCATTACGGCGAGCGCTGGGGCCGCATCTGGCTGGACGTGGCGCGCTACGGCGAAGACGATTACCGTAGCTTGAATCCGTTCCCGCGCGGTTATCGGCCCTATCCGAACGCATGGGCCTATCGCGATTGGGTGATTCGCGCGTTCAACGACGACCTTCCTTACGACCAGTTTGTTAAAGCCCAGTTGGCAGGCGATCTGATGGACCCGAAAATTCGTTATAAGACGCTGCCCGCCACGGGATTCCTGGGCCTCGGTCCCTGGTATTACGACAACGGCTCGAATGAAGTGACACGCGCCGATGAGCGCCATGATCGCGTGGACGCCGTGACGCGCGGCTTCCTTGGCATGACCGTGCAATGCGCGCGCTGCCACGATCATAAGTACGATCCGATTCCGCAGACCGATTACTACGCATTGGCGGGAGTTTTCTTCAACACGATCTACCAGGAATATCCGCAGGCGCCGAAGAAAGTGGTCGACGAATATACAAAGAACGAAGACGAGATGGACCAGAAGGAGAAGGTTCTGCAGGAACTTCAGCAGCAACTTTCGGGTGAACTCGCCCGCTCTCTCTCGCTGCAAACGTCCAACTACGTAATGGGTGTTTGGGAAGCGACCGGCAAGCAGAAGAAAGATATCGGGCAGGTTGTGAACGACCGCCGCCTGGACTACGAGTTATTGGAGCGCTGGATCAAATACCTGGCCAAGACCACCGACAAGTACCACTACAAGGACGAGTGGCAAGCCCTTATGAAGAAGGGCGGCGGCAAGAAGCAGGACGCACAGAAACTCGCCGACAAGCTCCAGCAGGACATCATCGACGTCACCGTGGCGAAGGACGGGACCGATGAGGAAAACCGCGTTATCGAGGATAAAGACGTCGACGGCACCAAACCCAAGAAACGCACCGACAAACCGAGTAACTTCGTTTCGAACAAAGATTTCAACCCCGGCGCCCTGTTGCGGCTGAAGAGCCTGCCGGACGATCAGACCAACTTCTGGACGGAAATCTTCGTTCGCGAGTTGAAGGACAACGAAGACCCTAACGACATGAACGAGATGGATCCGCGCAAGCAGTCTCCGGGCGTCCTCGCGTTCCGCGGCTGGGGGCTCGAAAGCAGGCTGGGGCCGGAATCGCAGGCTCGCTTGAAATCGCTGCAGGACGATATCGAAGCGCTGAAAAAGAAGATCGATCCGTATTATCCATTCATTCATGGCGTAAAGGATTCCGATAAACCGGTCAACATCCAGCTGGCAATTCGCGGCAATCCGGAGTCTCCGGGGGCCGAGGTTCCACGCCACTTCCTGAGTATTTTCTCGCCGCCGAATCAGCCGATTCCACTCGATCAGGGCAGTGGCCGCATGCAACTGGCGGAGCTGATCTTAAAACAGCCGATCGCCATGCGGGTGATCGTGAACCGTATCTGGAAAGCGGACTTCGGTACCGGCATCGTGGACACACCCAGTAACTTCGGTTTCGGTGGGGAACGGCCGACGGACCCCGAGTTACTCGAATACCTCGCCGGAGAGTTCGTGAAGAACGGCATGTCGATCAAGAAACTGCAGCGCGAGATCATGCTGAGCGCGGTGTATCAGCTTTCGACAGCCGACGACAAAGAAGCCTCGGCGAAAGACTCGGGTGACCGCCTTTACTGGCGCGCCAGCCGCAAGCGCATGGATGCCGAGGAACTTCGGGACTCCGTCCTCGAAGCGGCCGGCGATCTGGACGACTCGATCGGCGGGCCGTCGAAGGATCTGACTCCCGATTATCATCGGCGCACTGTCTATGGACACGTGAGCCGCTATAAGCTCGACGCTTATCTCCAATTGTTCGATTTCCCGCCCCCGAATATCAGCGCGGAAAAGCGTTTCACCACGACAGTTCCGCTGCAACGGCTCTTCCTGATGAACAGCGATTTCGTGCAGATCGAAGCCGAGAATCTTTATAAGCGGGCCGCGGCCGAACCGGACAACCGCGCCCGAATCCGCAAACTCTACCAACTTGTGTATGGACGGGCCCCGAATGAATCCGAGATACAGATCGGCCTCGATTATCTGAAGACGGAGCCGCTCAAAGAGTACGAGGAAGCGAAGGTCCGGGAAAAGGAAAAAGAGGCAGAGAAACAAAAGAAGAAAGAGAAGGAAAAAAGCGAGGCGGCTGCGGTTCCGGCCGACGCCAAGCCCGCGATGCCTAAAACCGACGTTGCGGAAGCGGCCGTCGATCAAGCTTCAGACGCCGCGGCTTCAAGCGCCGATGACATGCCGGAGGAAACAGAGGCGGCTGCTCCGGCCGATCCGAACGCCGATATGGGCATGGGGATGATGGCTGGCGTGCCCGGCGCGCGCAAAGGCGGACCGGCGAAACCGGCGGAGATCAAGTACGACCCGACCATATGGGGCCGCTATACGAAGCTCCTGCTGAGTTCAACGGAATTCATATTTATCAATTAACCAGGATACAGAGAGACTGAATCGTTATGTCACTTTATAAATCGCCGGCGCCGGTTACTCGAAGAGAGGCTCTGCGCCGGGTCGGCAACGGTTTCGGCATGATGGCATTCGCCGGTATGCTCGGCGAATCCATGGCGCGCGCGGGACTGAACTCGGGCGAAACCGGCTTGGGGGTCGCGAAGCTCGATTATCCGCAGCGCGTCAAGCGCGTGATTTTCCTTTTCATGAACGGCGGGCTTTCCACCATCGACGCATTCGATCCCAAACCGGCGCTTACGAAATACGACGGGCAGCCCATGCCGGGCGGCTCCATCTCAACCGAGCGCCGAACCGGTGAGTTGATGCAATCTCCGTTCACGTTCAAGAAGTACGGGCACTGCGGGATGGATATCAGCGAGCTCTGGCCGCATCTCGGCGAAGTGGCGGACGACATCTGCTGGGTTCGTTCCGTGTACACGGAGATTCCGAATCATGAGCCCTCCTGCCTGATGTTGAACACGGGCGCGAATCAGGCGGGCCGTCCCTCGATGGGAGCCTGGCTAACCTACGGTCTCGGCACGGAGAACAAGAATCTTCCCGGCTTCGTGGTGCTGTGTCCCGATATTCCGACCACCGTGGGACCGCCGCTCTGGAGCAACGGTTTTCTCCCGGCCATCAACCAGGGGACTTACATCGCAAACAAGCGCGTAACCAAAGGCCCGGATGGAATGGACATGCCTCCGATGGACATGCCCGCCGAGAAAGACAAGGACGGCAAGGAAATACCAAAGAAAGTTGTGATCGAAAAGGATTTCGATCCGAAGAAGATTCTCAACTTTGTCAACAACCCGAAATTCGCGCAGACCGAGCAGCGCCGCGAACTCGATCTTCTGGACAAGCTGGAGAAGATTCGCGCGCAGGACGCGGGGAGCGATCCCCAGATCGAGGCGGTGGTCAGCTCGATGGAGACCGCGTACCGGATGCAGACGGAAGCTCCCGAGGTTTTCGATATTCGGAAAGAATCTCAGGCCACGCTGGACATGTACGGGCCCGGCGATGTGGCGCGCGGCGCATTGATGGCCGTGCGTCTCGTCGAGAAGGGCGTCCGGATGGTGCAGCTCTATTACTCCAAAGGCGACCCGTGGGACGCGCACCAGGACATCATGGCGCACAAGGTCAACGCGAAAAATTCGGACCAGGCCTTCGCCGCCGTCGTCAAGGATCTGAAGGCCCGCGGCCTTTGGGACGAAACTCTGGTTGTGTGCGGTTCCGAGTTTGGGCGCACCCCGGTCCGCGAGGTGGGGGGCATGGCAAATCAGGCCAAGCGCGGACGAGATCACAATCCATTCGGGTTCACCATGTGGCTCGCCGGCGGCGCGGTGAAGGGCGGAACGATCTACGGTGCGACCGACGAGTTCGGCTTCAAGGCCATCGAGAAGCCGGTGCACGTTCACGACATCCATGCGACGATTCTTTACCTTATGGGAGTCGATCACCTGAAGCTCACCTACCGGTACAGCGGCCGCGACTTCAGGCTTACGGACGTCGCCGGGAATGTACTGCACGACTTGGTTGCGTAAACGCCTCCTCGTTCAACGGCGGCTCCTTCAGAGGTCGAAATACGAGAAAAACTCATACGGCACGGGCCGCAGGTTGACCGGCGCGTGGGACTTCGAGAACCGGGTCCACGTACGCCGTCTCCGGGTCCGGGAAAAGCAGCATGTCGCTTTCGTTGATCCGCTGGAAGCCGCGGATGCTGGAGCCGTCGAACCCGATGCCCTCGGTGAACAGATCTTCCTCGAGGTCTTCAACCGGGATTGCGAAATGCCGCCACATGCCGGGCAGATCGACAAACATCAGGTCTACGATTTTTACTCCTGCGTCTTTAGCCAGCTTTCCTGGTTCGCCTGCCGTCTTGGGCCACAACTGTCCGACTATAAATCGAACAAAATCAGTTGATTGGCGGAGCTGAGTAGATCTTGTTGGGAGTCGGGTGGCTGGAGAGCCTGTAAAATGGGCGTTTTCTCGAAAAGCGTTACGCTGAGGACCTGTAGAATCTGGTAGAGGCTGAGCTCCAGCCCCAACCGCTTTCGGACGATGGCGACCAGCACGTAGATCGACACGGCAATCCAGATTTGGGTCTTTACGGCGTTCTCGCTGGTGCCATAAAAGGATTTGATCCGGAGGTGCTGCTTGATCCATTTGAACAACTGAACGACATACTGCCCATCAACAACGGCTTTCTGAAGTCACGATCTATTACCCCTTCCATCCCTTGCGTACACACAGCCTACCAGTAGTCAGAGTGTACGGCTTTCACGACGAGGTCTACTATGTCGTGCGGCGCGCCGATGGCACGCCGTTGGCGGTGCCGGCCTGGATGACGCGGCCTGAAGCCGCGTTCGCGAAGATAGTCTCCGTGGCGCGCCTGCCGGTTCGCGTGCTGCTCGAATTGCGCCGCGTTACTGTGACCTGCCTTTCCTCAAACGCGCACAATGTGCACGAGGAGGATCACGATGCAGCAGCCGCGAGCAAGATGCCAACAGGAACTTTTCCAGGAGCCGCCCGCCATTCCCGCCGTACGACTTCCACTGGACGTGCAACAGCAGCTACGCCAGGCGCTGGTGCGGTGGATGCAGGCACTGGCCAGGATGATCCGCGAGGAGGACGACGATGAACAAGATCACCGCTGATCATCTGGTCCGTAGGGCCTGTGTGTACATCCGTCAGTCGACACCTGGTCAAGTACAGCACAATCTTGAAAGCCAACGTCGCCAATATGGCCTTGTCGATCGTGCATGCGCGCTGGGTTGGAAAGACATCGACGTGATCGATGATGACCTCGGGATATCAGGCTCTGGAACTCTCCGCCATGGTTTTGAACGCCTCTTGCGCGCGCTGTGCGATGGACAAGTGGGCGCCGTCTTCAGCATTGAGGCGTCGCGGTTGGCGCGCAATGGCCGCGACTGGCATACCTTGCTGGAGTTCTGCAGCATAGTCGGGGCACTGCTGATCGACGCCGAGGCGGTCTATGATCCCAGGCTCACGAACGACCGATTGTTGTTGGGCATGAAGGGCACGATCAGCGAGATGGAAGTCGCGAGCTTCCGCGAGCGCGCACAGGCGGCGATCGTGCAGAAGGCGCAGCGCGGCGCCTTGATTCGCCGGGCCGCGATCGGGTACGTCAAAGGTCCGGATGATCGCATCGAGAAAGACCCGGACGCCAGGGTCCGGTCTACCGTCGATCTAATCTTTCGAAAATTTGCGGAGGTGGGCAGCGTGCGGCAGATCTATTTCTGGCTGGATCAGCAGCAAATCCAGTTGCCGGTCGTTCGCGGGCCAGAAGAGTCGCGGGAGATCATCTGGCTGCCCGCTCGATACCACGTGGTGCTCAGCGTGTTGAAGAATCCGGTCTACGCCGGAGCATACGCGTATGGGCGCAGCAAGACCATAGTACGGCTTGATGCGGGGCAGAAGAAGGTCCGTCGGCAGGTGCGGCGCCGTCGCGAGGACTGGGCAGTATTGATCTTGAATCACCATGAGGGTTACATTGACTGGGATGTCTATCAGAGCAATCAAACCATGATTGCCCACAACGACAATGCGAGAGGTAACGCGGTGCGCGGATCGATCAAGCACGGTGAGGCGTTGCTCGCTGGACTACTACGCTGTGGTCATTGCGGCGCCAAGCTGCTGGCGCAATATCCCGGCCCACGCGTGATTCGGTATCAGTGCTCGGGCTACCTCCTTAATCGCGAGCACGTATGCTGCGTCATGTTCGGTGGGCTCCGCGCGGATCGCTTAGTGTCGGAGCAACTGATGCAATCGCTGGCGCCGTTCGGCATCGAAGCAGCCATCGAGGCGATTGCATCCCTGCAAGGCGCCAGCGACGAGCGGATTCAGCAGAAGGCTCTGGTGCTGGAGCACGCACGCTATGAAGTGACGCGTACTCGGCGCCAGTATGATTCGGTGGATCCGGCGAATCGCCTGGTGGCGGCGGAGCTGGAACGCCGCTGGAACCAGGCGCTGACCACGGAGGCGCAGATTGAAGCCGAGCTCGTGACGTTGCAACAAGGTCGCGAGCACCCACTCACCGACACGCAGAAACGAGAATTGCTGTCCTTCGCGCGGGATCTCCCCAGCCTCTGGGACGATCCACAAAGTTTGCCGGAGCACAAGAAACGCCTCCTCCGTATTGCTCTGAAAGAAATCATCGCCACGTGTGAAGGCGAGACGATACGCCTCGTATTGCATTGGCAAGGCGGGGATCATACGCAGGTGGAGTTTCAGAAGATTGGCACCGGTCGGCATCGGCATGTCACCGACGATGATCTCGTCGAAATCGTTCGCACACTGGCGCGGATCGAACCAGACGCGCGGATCGCCTCGATCCTGAATCGGAATCAACGCCATACGGCACACGGCCAGGAGTGGACTACGAAGCGCATCTGCTCGCTGCGTAATAACCATGCGATTGCGGTCTACCGTGAGGGAGAGCGGCAGGCCCGCGACGAGATGTCCGTCAGTGAATGTGCCGCCGCACTCAGTGTCACACCGACCACTGTTTTGCGGTTGATTCGGTTGAAACAGTTGCCGGCGTCGCAGGCTTGTGTGAGCGCGCCCTGGATTCTGCGCAAAGCGGACGTTGAACAATGCGTGGCCGAACGGAAGCATCCAGCGACCCCACCAACGGCCGATTCAGCGCAATTGATCTTTGAAATTACATAACATCCAAAGGAGTGCACCATGTCCAGCTCTCGAAGAACAGTTCCACCTGCCAACGGGCCTTGTAGATCAGGGCGACGGTGAGGGCCGGGAGCGTAAAGTTATTCGTGAGGAATTTGAATCTCTTTCTGGTTTCGACATCGAGATAACTGATGCGGCGTAACGGGTCCGGATAGACCTTCGCGGAACCGATGGCCGTCAGTATGACGGTGTGATCGGATCGAACGCCAGTGGCCTTGTCCACCGGGTGCGAGTAGCGGCGCTGGAGCAGAACGTTGGATTTCGTGCGGACGACGAAGAAGGCCGAACTGAGCGTGAACCTGTAAAGACGTTCGAAGTCGACATAGCCGCGGTCCATGACGTAGAAGGCACCGGCCTCCGGCACGATCTCGTCGAGGACGTTGACATCATGCACTTTGCCGCTGGTAATACTGATGAACGTGGGAATGTTGCCGTGCAGGTCGAGCAACGTATGCATCTTAACCGCGCCTTTGTTCTCGCGGAACCTGGCCCACGGAAACAGCGAAAGGCACAAGTCGATTGTGGTCGAGTCCAGTGCATACAGGCCCTGGTCCAACTCGACGCCGATAGGATCGGTGAGGTAAAGGGGTCGCGCGAGGTGGATCAGCACTTGAGCGAAGTCGGCGAAGATGCGCCAGTCATGCCGTCGTTGGCATCGGCCAGGGTGGAGCGCGACACCCTTCCGTGAAAGCCCATGTGATAGAGCTTGCCTCCGAGAGATCGCAGGCATGCCTCTATGTCGCGCAGGCCATCCCGGTAAGTAAGCTGGGCAAAGCTCATCGACAGATACTGGTCCCAACACGAGAAGCCTCGCGGTCGGGCATCTCCGCCGTATCGAGCCACGCAACGACGAAATTCACGATCGGGCAGAAAGCCCAACAACTGAGAGAAGACGGTCCGGCCTTGGTTCACGCACTATTGTCGGCCCGGTCCCGATCTGGCCGTTCTGAGGTTAGCCGGGTTTCAAATCGCGGCAACCACAACACCCACCCAACTATCAGCAATAATCGGACTTACCGGCCGCGACGTTATCGTTAGCCGGACAGTTGTGATCCGAGCTAAAGCCTTTAAATTTCCGTTCACAGCGATTTTTCGTTGCAAACAAAACCACTTAACAAAATCTCTGCGATCCCACGTGCCTATAATGCAATCGAACATGCCATCTGAACGTCAAATCAACGCAAACCGAATCAACGGCGCCAAGTCGCACGGTCCGGTCACGCCGGAGGGCCGCTTGGCCTCCTCGCGCAACAGCCTTGTTCACGGCCTGCTCTCCGAAGCCATCATCCTCGACGGCGAATCCGCCGAGCGCTTCAACGCCCTCCACGACGCACTCATCGCCGAATTCGAGCCCCAAACCCCCACGGAGTGCGGACTGGTCGAGACCATGGTTGTCTGCCGCTGGCGTCTGATGCGCATCTGGATTCTCGAAAACTCCGCCGTCGCCCACGAAATCCGCCAGCAGGCCGCCGCGAACCAGCTCGAGAATAAGCCCACACAGGCGGCCCTCGCCTATCGAACCCTGAGCGACAATTCGCGCTGGCTCGACGTTTTCAACCGCTACGAAGCCCGCTTCGACCGCCAACTCTCCCGCGCCCTGCAGCGCTTCGACGAAGTACGTGCCAGACGCAAAAGGAAAAAAGTGATTTTGCCAAACGAACCCAATTTAAGTGGCAAACGATGATATGGGTAAATAAGGAAATCTCTATGAACACAGCAAACCAAAGTGGGGCCAGGGCTTCGGCCCTGCCGCTGGGCTTCCGCCCAGCGCTACTTTCCTTAATCGCCGCCACCATCCTCCAAGCCCAAACCGAACCCCTGCCCAAGGCCCCTGCCGACGTCAAACCAGGCAGCATCACCTACGACGAAATCGCCTACCCATACCCCGTGGCGTACCTGCCGCTGACCCTCTACGGTCAGGACGTCCGCATGGCCTACATGGACATCCCGCCCGCCAGCCCACCCAACGGCCGCACCGTCGTCCTGTTCCACGGCATGAACTTCGGCGGCTTCTATTTCAGCGGCCCCATCGAGGCTCTTCGCAGCGCCGGTTTTCGCGTCGTCGTGCCCGATCAGATCGGTTTCGGCCGGTCGTCGAAACCCATTATTCCGTATAACTTCAACGACATGGCTGCCAACGTCCGCAAGCTGCTTGCCTCGCTCGGCATCAATCGCGCCGCCATCGTCGGCCACTCCATGGGTGGAATGCTCGCTGCGCGCTTCGCCGCCACAAACGCCGATATCACCGAGCGCGTCGTCCTCTACGACCCCATCGGACTCACCGACGTTCGCTACACCCAGCCCTGGCCGGGCGCCGAAGAAGCCTGGAAAGCCACTATGGCGCAATCGCAGGACCAGCTCTACCAGGGTTTCTACGCCACTATCCGCCGCTATTTTCCGCCCGGAACGTGGAAGCCGGAATACGAGCATTACGTCCGTATCCTCTACGCGCCGACACTAAGCGCCGACTGGCCCCGCCTCGCCATGGTGCGCGCCATTTACCGCCAGATCACGCTGCTCGACCCGGTGGTCTACGACTGGACCCACATCAAAGCAAAGGCCCTCGTAATCGGCGGCGAAAAGGACGGCGAGAACTTCCCTGCCCTGGCGAAGCACATCGCCGATTCCATACCAGGCTCCCAACTGGTGCTGTTCCCCAATGTGGGGCACGTCCCGCACATTCAAATCCCCGAAACGTTCAACAAGGAACTGCTGAAGTTCCTTACCCAATGACAGCCGGGCCGGGTACACGCGGCTTCAGCCGCGTTGGTTTCCAAGGTCTCCGCGTACTCTCCCTCGAAAGCCGCCGCGCCGAAGAAATGGCCACGCTGATCGCTAAACAAGGAGGCGAACCTTTCGTAGCGCCATCCATGCGCGAGGTCCCTCTGGACCAACACGAAGAAGCTTTCCATTTCGCGGAACGTCTTCTGAATAACGAATTCGAAGCCGTGATCCTGCTGACCGGAGTAGGCACACGCCTCCTGTGGAAGACTCTCCTCACCCGCTATCCCGAAGGCAACCTGAAAACCGCCCTCCAGAGCCTCACCACAATCGTGCGCGGACCGAAACCCTCCGCCGCCATACGCGAAATCGGCCTCGTACCCAATGTCCAGGTTCCCGAACCGAACACTTGGCACGAGGTTCTGACCACCATGCGGGATCGTCCCGAAACCCGCATAGCCCTCCAGGAATACGGAAAGTCAAACGCCGAGCTGATCGACGGCCTGATCGCGCAGGGCAAGCAGGTAACCCCAGTCCGAATCTACGGTTGGGACCTTCCCGAAGACACAGCCCCCCTTCGCCAGGCCGCGGCCAAACTAATCGCCGGAGATTTCGACGTAGTGCTCCTGACCACCTCCACCCAAATCGTCAACCTGATGAAGATCGCCGAAGAAGAAGGAATCTCGAAACAAGTCGTCGAATCGCTGCAATCCGCCTTCATCGGATCGATCGGCCCCACCACCAGCGAGACCCTCGAAGAATACGGCCTCAAAGCCGATTTCGAGCCCAGCCATCCCAAAATGGGCCTTCTCGTCAACGAAACTGCAGCCCAAGCGATAATGAAAAGATTGTCTCCAGTGTCGTCTTCACCCCTGAACGTTCATCTCGATCAATACGATGGACCGCTCGACCTGCTGCTCGACCTTATCCGGAAGCAGCAGATCGATATCCGCGACATCCCGATCGCGACCATCACGTCGCAGTACCTCGCTTATCTCGACCAGGCCCGCGAGATGGATCTCGATATCGGCGCCGAATTCGTATTCATGGCCGCGACCCTGATCCACATCAAGTCCCGCTTGCTGCTTCCCGTCGATCCCGCCTTACAGAAGGAAGGCGAAACCGCGGAGGATCCGCGCGAAGAGCTCGTGCAGCGTCTCCTCGAGCACCAGCGCTTCAAGGACGCCGCCGAAATGCTGCAGCAGAAACGCATCATCGAAGAAAACGTCTGGTCGAATCCGCAAATCAAAAACTTCATTTCAGGGGATGACGACCCCGGCCTCGCCGTAGATCTTTTCGATCTGATCAAAGCCTTCGGCGAAGTGCTCGAACGAGCCAAAACCCGGCCGGTCTATGAAGTGCGCGACGAAGAAATTTCGATCGGCGACATGGTCCGGCACGTTCGCTCGCTGCTCGACGCCACGAAGCAGGACAAGCCCCTGTTCATCCTGCGCGTGATGGAAGAGCAGCGCAGCCGCCGGGCGATGATCTGCCTGTTTCTCGCGGTGCTCGAAATGGTCAAATCGCAGTCGGTGGTGATCCTGCAAGCCGATCTGTTTGGCGAGATCGCTCTCGCGAAGGGCGAACGTTTTGAGGAAACGACAACCATCGAAGAGGAATATAAGTGACCGAAGAGGTATATAAGTGATCGATCAGCCCGACGATTCGATTTCTCCCGAAGATTTGCTTCCCGCCGACGCGCCGGCGGAAGCCATTACGATGGAAGACGCCAAGCTCAAGGCCGTCCTCGAAGCCATCGTCTACGTAACCGACGAGCCGCTCTCGCTCGAACAAATCTGCATCGCGATCGAGCAGCCGCGCGACCGCGTCATCGATCTGCTCGAGCAGTTGGCCGCGGACTATGAGAAACCCGAGCGCGGCCTCAGCATTCGCGAAGTCGCCGGCGGTTTCAAGATGTCGACGAAACCGGAGCACCACGAGGCGGTCCGGCGCTTCGTGAAGAACCTCAATCCCCCGCTGAAGCTCTCTCTGCCGGCGCTCGAGACACTTGCCGTCGTCGCCTACAAGCAGCCCATCACCGCGCCCGAGATCATGGAGATCCGCGGCGTGCAGGGCGCGGGCGTACTCAAAACGCTGCTCGATCGGAAACTGATCGGCACCGCCGGACGCAAGCAGGTCGTCGGCAAACCGATCTTATACAAAACGACGCGCGAATTCCTCGTGCAGTTCGGCCTGAAAGACATCACCGAACTGCCGAGCCTCAAGGAATTCCAGGAGCTCGCCCGCTTCGACACACAGGACTCCGAACCTCCGTCCCCCCCGGACGCCCCTCCCGAGCAGGCCGAGTAGTGGAAGAACGTTTACAGAAGATCCTCGCCACGGCGGGAGTCGCCTCACGCCGCAAAGCCGAGCTGCTGATTGTCGAAGGCAGGGTGACCGTCAACGGCAAGACCATCGTCGAACTGGGTTCCAAAGCCGATCCCGAGCACGATCACATCAAGGTCGACGGCCGTCTGATCAAACCGCCCGAGCATTTTCTCTACCTCGCCCTGAACAAGCCCGATAGCGTCGTCAGCACCGCCAGCGACCCCCAGCAGCGCACCACGGTGCTCGACCTTCTGCACGGCGTCAAGGGCCGCGTCTACCCCGTCGGCCGGCTCGACTACCACAGCGAAGGGCTCATCTTTCTGACGAACGACGGCGAATTCGCCAACGCGATTACCGCCGCGCGCAGTCATGTGCCGAAGACGTATCTGGTCAAGTCCAAAGGCCAGCTTTCGCCCGAGGCCGAGGAGCAGTTCCGCACCGGGATTCCCATCAACGGGCAGCGCACCGCGCCCGCCGGTCTGCGCCTCCTGCGCCGGGGCGATAACCCCTGGTACGAGGTCCGGCTGATCGAAGGCCGCAACCAGCAGATCCGGATCATGTTCAAGCATCTCGGGCATCTGGTCGAGAAGTTGCGGCGTGTGCGTATCGGCTCCGTGGAGCTGGGTTCGTTGAAACCCGGCGAATTCCGCCACCTGACGCCCGAAGAAGTGCGAAAATTGATGCGGACGGCAACTGGGAATACCGATGGCAGGCGAGAACCTTCTTCGAAGCGCTAAAACGATCGCGGTGGTGGGCCTCTCCAGCCGCCGCTCTCGTCCGAGCTACGGCGTCTCCGAGTACATGCAGTCGAGTGGCTACCGAATCATTCCGGTGAACCCCAATGAGAGTGAGGTTCTGGGAGAGAAGTCCTGGGCATCGCTGGAAGAGGTCCCGGTACACGTCGACATCGTCGATATCTTCCGCCGGCCGGAATGCGTGCCTGAGATCGTGGATTCGGCCATTCGCATCGGCGCCAGGGGCGTCTGGATGCAGGAGGGCGTAGTGAACGACGAAGCCGCCGGAAAGGCCCGCGCCGCCGGCCTCGAAGTCGTCATGGACCGGTGCATCCTTAAAGAGCACAGGAAGATGCTCGCCCGGTAAAGTAACGTAAAGTTTTTCCGTCAAAACGCCGATGGGTACGGTAGCCATCGCCTATGACGTTGAAACTAGCCTGTGCCAGCCTGCCCGATCCACTTGCCGTCGTAATGCGGTTCACGGTGCTCGCCTTCCTGATCGTCGGTATCAGGGGGCACTGGGGAAACTCCGGATGGTTCTGGGCATTACTGGCCGCGCTCGTTGCGGCGACCGCGGTGGTAGCGTGGCGTGCCCGGGAGCGCGGCCATTTAGAGCGCGAGTGCGCATTGGCCTCCGCCGTAAGGGAAAGAACCGCCGACCTCGAGCGGGAAAGGCGCAGCGAGCGGGAGCGCAATCGCATTCTGGAAATGCTGGTATCGAATGACCCTCTCGAGAGCATTCTCGATGACGTGTTGCAGGGTATCCGTTCGCAGTGTCCCGGCGCGCTGTGCGCCATCCTCCGGAGAAGCGGCGACCATTGCCAGGTGTTGGCCGCTCTGGACGTCCCTGGCGAATGGCTGACGGCGCTGCGGGTTCCCCACGCGGTCCCATTCGAGGTTTGGCGGAGGCCTCTCTCTGGCCAGCATCCCTCAACGGACCCGGCGTGGAACGTGTTTGCTTCACGTTTGAACGGTCCGGCGCCCGGGATTGTCTGCTCCCGTCCGATCCGGAACACCGAATCGCCGCCGGGGGTGATCCTGCTGTTCTATCCGGAGGGCGCCGTTCCCGGAGAGTTCGATGTAAGGGCTGCCGAAATGGGAGAGCGAATGGCGCGACTGGCGATCGAGCAGAACCGCCTGTATGACAGTCTTCATTTCCAGGCGAGTCACGACTGTCTTACCGGGTTGCCGAACCGTGCGCTTTTCGAGGAACGTCTGGATCGTTCCCTGCACGAGGCGGAGGCTCTCGGTAAGAGGCTCGCCGTGCTGTTCGTCGATGTCGATCGATTCAAACGGGTGAACGACACTTTCAATCATCGCGTCGGCGATCTGTACCTTGGTGAAATCGCCAACCGAATGAAGAATAGTCTTCGCCCCGTCGATACCCTGGCCCGCGTCGGAGGAGATGAGTTCATGATCGTGGTGAACGATATGAAGGAGGTGAGCGAGGCTTCGGAAGTCGCGGGCCGTCTGCTGGATGCGATTCGGCAACCCCTCACTGTCGATGGACATGAGATCGGCGCCAGCGCGAGCATCGGGATCGCAATATTTCCGGATGACGGTACGGAGGCGGAGATGCTGCAGCGGGCGGCCGATGCGGCGATGTACTGTGCAAAAAATCTGGGCCGCGATCGCGCCGAGGCCTTCGCTACCCGCAACGACACTCTCGATCAGGTACGGATGGACGAGGAGTTGCGGGTCGCCCTGCGCGAGGGGTACTTCGTGGTCCACTACCAGCCCAAAGTCGGGCCGGACCGGAAACTCGCCGGGTTTGAAGCGCTCGTGAGGATGAATCACCCGGTGCATGGACTGATTCCACCCATGAGCTTCATCCCGGTGGCTGAATCGAGCGGGCTGATCGTCCCTCTGGGAGCCTGGGTTCTCAACGAGGCCTGCCGCCAGATCGCGGATTGGCAATCGCGCGGCCTGAGCCCGGTCTCGATGGCGGTGAACGTATCGCCTGTCCAGATCTGCAGCCCCGATTTTGCGAAGTCCGTGATGGATTGCCTGGCGCATCACGGTGTCGCCGCTTCCAGCCTGGAACTTGAGTTGACCGAGAGCCTCCTCATCAGCGCCGCCGGCGCGGCGCAGGAACAGTTGCGGGCGCTGCGCGCTCTCGGCGTACGGCTTTCGATCGACGACTTCGGCACCGGCTATTCTTCGCTCAGTTACCTGCACCGCCTGTCTGTGGATTCGATCAAGCTGGATAAGTCGTTCGTGCAATCGGTCGATACGGATCAAATTGCGCATCGGCTGGTAAAGGCCATGATTGGCGTGGCCCAGGGGCTGGGGTTGAATGTCGTGGCCGAGGGCGTCGAAACCGAGGGCCAGCGTGAGGCGTTGCTGGCGGCAGGCTGTTCCCTGATGCAGGGTTTCTTGTTTGCGCGCCCGCAGCCGGCCTGCGATCTGGAGGAGTTTCTTCGCGCCGGCAGCAAACCCGTCGGGCGCGGCTTGCTGCAGTTGACGGCCGCTTGAGCGGTCTGCAGGCGGTAGAATACCCTTTTGAACTCGCACCAGCACGTGACCGCGTTGATCACCGGGGCGGGGCGCGGAATCGGTAAGCGCCTTGCTATTGGCTTCGCGAAAGCCGGGATGCGCGTCGGACTCCTCGGCCGCAGCCAGGGAGAACTTGATGTCACCAAACTCGAAATCGAGGATGCGGGCGGCAGCGCCCTCCGGTTTCGCGCCGACGTGAGGGAATTCGAACAGGTTTCGGCCGCTGTCGACCGCATGACCGACGTTTATGGAGATGTGCATGTGCTGGTGGCCAACGCCGCGATTCTGGGTCCCATCGGACCGTTCGCCAGGCATCGGCCGCGCGATTGGAAAGAGGTCTTTGAGACCAACGTGATCGGCGTGATGAATGCCTGCCGGACCGTCCTGCCGCAGATGATTCACAAAAGAAGCGGGAAAATTCTCGTGATTGCCGACAGTTCATCGTCAAGCCCGCGCCCCAACTTCGCGCCTTACAGCGCGAGCAAAGCGGCTGTGGTCCGCTTTGTGGAAAGCGTCGCGGAGGAGGTGCGGAATCACAACGTGCAGATCAACTGCTTTTCGCCCGGTGGCGCCTACACGAGCATGACCGACGAGATTCTCGAGGCGGACGAGCGCGCAGGCGCCAAAGAAATCGAAGATGCGGAACAAATCCGCCTGACCGGCGGCGTTCCGCCCGACAGGCAGATTCAGCTCGCGCTCTTTCTTGCATCCGAGCGGTCCAACCATCTCACCGGCAAGCTGATCGATGTCACCGACGACTGGAAAAAGCTGGAGCGGGAGAATACCCGCCCCGATGCCTGGACGCTCCGGCGGCACATGAAATAGTCATGCCATGCGGCCCATCCTGACTTTGCTGGCAGTAGTGCCTCTCACGGCCATCTCCGCTCTCGGATGGGGTTGTGAAGGGCATCAAATGATCGCGCTCATAGCGCGCGCCCACTTGACCCCGCAGTCGTCAATGGCGGTCGACCGATTGCTGCGCGAGAACCTTATGGACACGGCACTGAATCGCTTCTGCAAAGATCGCGGGAACGATCCAATGGCCGATTCGGCGACCTGGGCCGACGACGCGAGGACGATCGAAAAGACCGGAGACTGGCACTTCATCGACATTCCCCTGGCAGTCCGCGGCGATGGCCCGGACGTGATCCAGTGGTGTGGGGACGGCTGTATTGTCACCGCCATCGACTACCAATGGGCTATCCTTCGCAACCAGAACCGGCCCGCTCCACTCCGCGCCAAAGCCCTTCGCTACCTGATTCACTTCGTGGGCGACCTGGCGCAACCGCTCCACGCCAGCGACAATCGCGATCGGGGCGGCAACTGCACGGAGGTCCGGTTCTTTTCCGAAGAGAAGCCCGAGAATCTCCACGCCATTTGGGACTTCAAGATCATCGCCCGCGATCTCGAAGCAAAGAAGGAAACCCAGTCGCAGTACGCGAAAGCCCTCGATGCGGATTTCCCGCTGAGCGAATCGAAGATCGACATTCTCGCGTGGACCTGGGAAAGTCATGCGCTCGCGGCAACAGTCGCTTACGGCGATTTGAAACCGCCGATTCCGATTGCTTCGCCCACATCGGGAACTGCCGATCAAACAGCCTGCGCGGCGGAACGCGCAGCCGTCGGCGCACTGCACGTTTCTATCGATGACGAATACGTCAACCAGACGCTCCCGGTGATCCGCGAACAGTTGGTGAAAGCGGGCCACCGCCTTGCAGCGCTGCTCAATCAGACATTCCAATAGTCAAACGGCGCAGCAGCGCCTTCGCTTCTTTGAACTGCGGGAAAAGCTTCTCGTGCGCCTTGAACTCCGGCGTATGAACGCAGCGCCGCGCGCCGCTGTGGTCCACCGGATAGTGCAGATGAAGCATCTCGTGATACATCACGTACTCCAGCGCCAACCGGGGGGCACGGGCGTCGTCGAAAATCCGGCTGATCACGATCATGTTGTGGGAGGGATCGAAGTGCCCCAGCCGCGTGCGCGACCGGATGTGGCTCCAGCCGAGCGCCGGACGCGCCATCATCCCGCCGAAATACCTCTGGTTGAGTTCTTCGAACACCTGTTCCAGATTGTGAACCGATCCTTCCGGCCCCGTATGCGCCTTTCTGCCCCGCGTCTTTCTGACAACGCCGATCTGACGGCGCACATCTTTCCGGTTGAGATAAAGACGGTAGCGATGCAGGTATTGTCTCGCTGCCGGCCTGCGGTAGAGCTTGCCGAGCAGAATATGGGCGAGTGCCTCGGTCACCGGAGCAGGCGCGCTTTCGAGCAGATCGCTGATGCGAACCCGAATCGCCCCGGCGTCGAGCCGCACATCGCTGTTTGCGCTCGCGAAGGGCTTGTATTCGACGTCGATTTGGGGAACCGGCGTACGCGGCCGCAGCTCGCGATGAACCCGCCGGAAAAGTTCCGGGGCCGATTCGAAAAAAAGGGCACTTTCAACATTCACGAGACGGAGAAAATTTCCCTGTACCTCGCTCTCATCGCTCATGATAATGGCTCATGATAAAAGCATCGCGCATAATAAAAGATTACTTAATCCTCGCCGATGTCCACCGCCAAAGCTGAAATCACCGCGATCGGGTGCTACGTTCCACCCGGAGTTCTGACCAACGCCGATCTCGAAAAGATGGTCAAGACCAATAACGAATGGATCATCGACCGCACCGGGATATCGGAACGCCACATCGCCGCGCCGGACGTCGCGACTTCCGACCTTGCGACATGCGCCGCCAAAGCCGCGCTCGCGCAACGGGGCATCGCCGCGGACGAGCTCGACGCGATCCTGGTATGTACCGTGACTCCGGACATGATGTTCCCCTCGACCGCCTGTCTGGTGCAGAACAACCTCGGAGCTTCGAAAGCGTGGGGCTTCGATCTGGTCGCGGCCTGTAGTGGTTTTGTTTATGGACTGGTGACCGGCGCGAGTTTCATCGCCGCGGGCACGCACCGGAAGGTATTAGTGATCGGCGCCGACACCATGAGCCGCATCATCAATTACGAGGACCGCACTACATGCGTGCTGTTCGGCGACGGCGCCGGGGCGATGCTGCTCGAACCTCGCGCGGATGGCGGTGCCGACAACGACACGGGACGACCAGGCTTCATCGATTTCATCGGCGAAATCGACGGCTCCGGCGGATCCTATCTCAACATGCCCGCCGGTGGAAGCCGCATACCCGCCAGCGCCGAAACGGTGGAAAGGAAAATGCATTACGTACATCAGGAAGGCGCGCAGGTTTTTAAGTATGCCGTCCTGAAGATGCAGGAAGTATGCACTGCGCTGTTGGCGCGGAACGGCCTTACGCCCGCGGATCTGGATCTGCTGATCCCGCACCAGGCCAATCGCCGCATCATTCATGCAACCGCCGAGCGCCTCGGGCTGCCCATGGAAAAGGTGATGATGAACATCGGCCGGTACGGCAATACAACCGCGGGCACGATTCCGCTGGCCACGCGCGATGCGATCACGGAAGGCCGCCTTCACAAGGGCGACCTCGTCATGTTCGCGGCTGTTGGAGCGGGCTACACGGTCGGAGCAAGTTTGTGGCGCTGGGGATTTTGATCAAACCGGCGCCGGGCCCAGCCTGACGCCTCCGGACGGCACCGCGGGCAGATAGACAATTCCGCCCGGATCGGCCGTCTGCTCGATCATCTCCTCGCCATCCACTTCGACGTGCCAGGAACTCCGCGGGTCGAGGCCGACTATAAACACGGTCGCATCGCCTTCCTTGCCGGCTTCCTTCGCCGGAATTACAAACTTCTTCGATTCACGCGCGAAAAACACGATCGCGGCATCGAGGTCCAGGGGCTCGCGCGCCGCTTTCGGATCCACTCGAGTCACTTCGCCATCCTTAAACAGCTGCACCTGGCCGCCGAAGAAGCCAAGCCATCGCGCGTCGTCCTCCCACGAGGAGCGCACAAACAACTGGCCGCCGATTTCATCGTGAATCGCCAACGGCACGTGATAGTAGCTCAGCCCCGGCTGGTATGGATTGGCCCATAAAAATTCATAGGGAATGCCGAATGCGCCGCGCAGCAGAAATCTATCGTTGGTAACCCATCCCTGGAGGAGCTGTGAGGACGGAGCATTGGCATCGTACGCCACCATCGCCAATTCGGCGGCGCGTGAAAGAGCCGCTTTGCGTACGTCCGGCCCCGCCCGGTCGATCGTTTCGTCGGCGGGTATGCGGAACTCATTTTCACCTGCCGGCCATGGCAAGGGATAGTGCGCCAGCAGGTGCAGCAGCGGGTACTGCCTGAACCAAGCCGGGAACGTCTCGCGCAGATCGAAGATCAGGTTGTCGCGGACCACGTGCAGAATCTCGAGCATGGCGTAAGCGTCGGCATTCGGGACGGCGGATTTGGCGCTGCGCAGCGACGCGATGAAGCTTCCGTTCCAGAACCCATCGAAGACGCTTTCGATGGCCTTCCGGGAGGCGTTCAGGTGAGCGTCAGTTTGAGATCCCGCGAGCGAGATGGCCGCGAAGATCTTCGCCCGAGCACCCGCCAGAGTCTTCACCGGCCGGGGATCGTTAACCGCGCGCAGGAGCTTCGCGAAAAGCTGGCTCTTGTCGTCGCGCGAAATGAGCGGTTCGCACCAGTCGCTAATGATTGCCATCTGGCGGACATCGTCCGGGCGCTGAATGTCCGCCGGCCCAACCGCCCAAGCGACTGCGCGGACACCGGCTTCCCGGTCGTCGGCGATTTGAAACCGCAACGCCTGGACCCAACCCAACTCGGGAAACGGCGCGTTTCCCGCCCATAGGGTCTCGAACTGATCCCAGCGAAGCGACCGGCGTTCGCGCTCGCGGCGCAGGAGCCTGAGGCGTTGTGGTCGCAGCAGCAACCGCGGACTTTCTGTGTAGACCTTGAAGGAATCGGGACGTGGGTCATTTTGCCCAAGTAAACGCAGGGCACTCAGAGCCGGCACATACCGCAGAACCTCACGGCGCGTCATCACTTTACCTGATTCTGCCATAAGAGGCTCTCGATTCACTGGTGTGCTGTAAATTCACAATTCACACCGGTTGGACCCCACTGGTATGATGCAGGTTAACCTCCGGACTCCCGGTGAACCGCAACCCGCGAAACGACACGGGCGTCTCAGGAAACTAGACCGAATGAAGATCTTCAACATCGTTTTCGGCCTGCTGCTGGCCGCCGGCGCGGCTACCGCGCAACAGTACAACATCTCGACAGTCGCCGGGATGGGCGGGGTTGAGGGCTACGCCGGAGACGGGGGCCCTGCCACCGACGCTCAACTCGACTATCCTTTGCGCGTCACGGTGGATGCCAAGGGCAACTACTATATTGCCGATTTCCTTACATGGGTGGTTCGCGAAGTTTCGGGCGGCACCATTAACACCATCGTGGGATGTCAGCATCCGTGCACCACGACCACAGTTCCCGGGTATGCGGGCGACGGCGGTCCGGGGACACAGGCGCAGATATCCGATGTGCACGGCATCGCGATTGACGCGAACCTCAACGTTTATCTCGCCGACACAGGTAACGGCGTTGTCCGGAAACTTTCCGCCCCGGGATCGATCACCGCTCCCGCCGGGATCATCAGCACCTTCGCGGGTGTCGGGCCTTTCCAAGGCAACATGAACCACGGATACTCGGGTGACGGCGGCCCTGCAACCGAGGCGCTGTTATCTCAGCCGTCCGGCATTGCCGTCGATTCGGGGGGCAACGTTTATATTGCCGATTACGGAAATTATACGGTTCGTAAAGTGGACACCACCGGCAAGATCTCAACCATCGCGGGGACGGGCGTGTGGGGCTACAGTGGGGACGGCGGCCCGGCGGACAAGGCCATGCTTGGGACCCCGACCGCGATTGCGATCGATCCGGCCGGCAACATCTACGTCGCCGATTCCAGCAACGCCGACATCCGCGAGATCACCACAGACGGAAACATCCACACGGTCGTGTCCAATGTCGCGGCGGACAGCATCGCGGTGGACGCGGCGGACAGCGTCTATTTTGCCGATTCCAACAGCAGCACGGTGCGGAAAGTTCTCTCCAACGGCACGCAGTTTGTCATCGCGGGTATTCCCGGCAGCCCGGGTTTCTCCGGCGATGGCGGTCCGGGTCTGATCGCTCAACTCAACGAACCCAACGGCGTCGGGCTGGATGCCGCCGGGAATGTATACGTGGCCGACAGCCAGAATCAGGTGATCCGGCTGTTGACGCCTGCTTCGTCGTCGATCAGCGTGGTGAATGCGGCGAGCGGAAGTGGGGTTTCGATTGCGCCGGGCGAAATCATCACGATCTACGGCCCCGGTGGGCTTGGCCCGTCGACTCCGGCTGTTGCCCAGCCTGAAAGCAATGGCTATTTCGCAACCCAACTGGCAGGGACCACGGTGTCGTTCAATGGAACGAACGCGCCGATGATTTATGCATCCCCGACACAGGTTTCGGCGATCGTACCCTATTCCATGCCGATCGGCAGCGCCGCTAATGTTGCCGTTACGTACCAGGGCCAGACGTCCAGTACGAACTCCGCCATACCCATATCCGGTTCCCTTCCTGGCATTTTTACAGCGAATGCGAGCGGTGTGGGCCAGGCTGCCGCCGTTAATCACGATGGGTCGATCAACAGTCCCTCATCGCCCGTGCCACAGGGCAGCTACATCTCGTTTTACGTTACCGGGGAGGGACAAACAACGCCCGCGGGGGTCGACGGGAAGCCTGCCTCCGAGCCGCTGCCTAAGCCGGTTCTTCCGGTTACCGTCACATTGAACGGACAATCGGTGCCCGTCCTTTATGCCGGTGGCGCACCGGGCGAGGTCGCGGGCCTGATGCAGGTGGACGTGCAGATACCGGCGAATCTGGTCTACCCGTTTCCGCAACCCGGACCGGCTGAAGTTTATGTGGCGATCCAGGTGGGTACCGCGCCGAGCCAGACGAACGTAACCATTTCGGTATCTCAGTAGGACGGCTGGAGGGCAATACGTTCAAGGCCTTCACACGCCGCGGCTACTCCGTCTTCCCGCTCCATTGCACAGGCCGTTGCCCGCGCGGCCGATGCGTACTCTGCCGTGAGAAGCGATTTTAATTCCCGCGCCATGCGATCCGCCCGGTATCGGCTTCGCGGAACGACCCGCCCAACGCCCAGTTCTTTTACGCGCCTCCCGTTGTCCGGCTGGTCGTGACTGAACGGCACAACAATCATCGGTTT